>Ga0351921_1096_pt1 | contig 11628 bp, 12 predicted proteins | sample BONcelHT113001C9_FD_206869 | JGI IMG/M metagenome (GOLD analysis project Ga0351921, IMG submission 206869) | Enriched cells from coal bed in the Powder River Basin, Montana, United States - BONCAT cells T11 rep2 HSBNCT.T11.300.1.C9 ... | reverse complement strand
ATGGCATGTTCCTCATCAAAGAGAAACTCAGCCAACGCGCGAGCCAGTTCGGTTTTGCCCACACCGGTCGGTCCTAGGAAGATAAATGAACCAATTGGACGGTTGGGGTCTTGCAGGCCGGCGCGCGAGCGCCTCACAGCATTGGAAACCGCCGCAATGGCTTCATCCTGGCCAATCACGCGCTGGTGCAATCGTTCTTCCATATGCAATAATTTCTGCATTTCACCTTCCATCAGGCGAGACACGGGAATACCAGTCCATCGCGACACAATCTCGGCAATTTCCTCAGCGTCAACTTCCTCCTTTAACAACGCGCCTTCGGCTTGCACAATCTTGAGTTTCTGCTCTGCCTGCTGGTGTTGTTTTTTCAGCTCCGGCAGTTCGCCATATTTTAATCGCGCGGCGCGTTCCAGGTCCGCCTGGCGTTCAGCCTGTTCAATTTCAGTATCCAGCCGGTCAATTCTTTCTTTGATCGTCCGTAACGCAGCGATCGCCTCTTTTTCTGTGGTCCAACGCGTAAGCAGTTGATTTTGTCTTTCACCGGCGTTTGCCAGTTCTTTTTCAATTTTTTCCAGCCGCTCGCGCGATGGCTTGTCCTTTTCCTTTTGCAGTGCCTGGCGCTCAATCTCCATTTGCATTATTTGACGGTCCACCTCATCCAGCGGCTGCGGTTTTGAATCGATTTCTGTGCGCAGGCGCGCGGCAGCTTCATCAATCAGGTCAATGGCTTTATCCGGCAGCTGCCGGTCAGTGATATATCGGTGCGACAGCGCGGCCGCGGCAATCACCGCAGGGTCGGTAATCCGCACACCGTGATGCACCTCATAACGCTGTTTAAGCCCGCGGAGAATGCTTATGGTGTCGCTCACCGAAGGTTCTTCCACCATGATTGGCTGGAAACGCCGCTCTAGGGCGGGATCTTTTTCTATATATTTTCGATACTCGTCAATGGTAGTCGCGCCGATTAAATGCAGCTCGCCGCGCGCCAGCATGGGCTTGAGCATATTGCCAGTGTCCATCGCGCCTTCGGCAGCCCCCGCCCCCACAACCGTATGCATTTCGTCCAGGAACAAAACCACCTCCCCTGCGGAGTCAGTGATTTCTTTTAAGACGGCCTTCAGGCGCTCCTCAAATTCACCTCGGTACTTTGCCCCCGCCACCAAAGCGCCCATATCCAGCTGAATCAGGCGTTTGCGTTTGAGTCCTTCAGGCACATCACCGTTGACAATGCGCTGAGCCAACCCTTCCACAATGGCAGTCTTGCCTACCCCGGGGTCGCCGATTAATGCCGGGTTATTTTTGGTGCGCCGCGAAAGAATCTGCACAGTGCGGCGTATCTCTTCGTCACGCCCTACTACTGGGTCCAGCTTTCCCTGGCGCGCCATGGCGGTCAAATCGCGCCCATATTTTTCCAAAGCCTGGTATGTGCTTTCCGGGGTTTGGGTAGTCACCCGCTGAGTCCCGCGCACACTGGCCAGCGCTTTGAGAATATTGTCTTTGGTCAAACCGAATTCTGAGAGCCGTTTGCCCTCCAAAGATTCACTTAACCCTAAAAGAATATGCTCGGTTGAAACATATTCATCCTTCATTCCTTTGGCAATGCGCTCAGAGGCAGTCAAAACATCGCTTACCTGTTTTGACAGACCGATTTGCATATTCCCCCCGTAAACCTTGGGGCGATTGTCCAATTCCTTTTGAAGTTCTTCTTTAATTGCCAGCGAGCTGCCAGCCACACGGGTAACCACTGCCGGCACCACGCCTTCATCCTGCTGGAGCAAGGCCAGCAGCACATGAGCGGGCTCAATGCTTTGATGTTGATATTCCTGCGCCAGGCGCTGCGCTTCCAGAAGCGCTTCCTGGGCTTTTTCCGTATAGCGATCCAGATTCATGGTATTTCCTCCCAATAAGCAATCAAACCGGACCGTTGAACCAACGGAGGTTTTAAGAATAACTATAGCCCAATACTATAATACCGGTATTAATGATTTGTCAGAGGTTTATAGGAGAACCTGTGGGATGAGATTATTCAAGACTGCTTGCCAAAAGCCAGCTCAACACCCATCCAGCGGCATAATAAACGCCTCAGCAGGTAAACTGGCAGCAACAGCCCGGCTTGCAATACCAGGCTTACTCCAAACGCCACTGCCAGGCTGCCACACCCGCGGTTGACCAAAGGCAGAAACACGGTTTGCAGCCAATTGCCCGCCCCAGCTACCAGAGCCGCGGCAAGGATTCCAACCACCAATAGAAAGAAAGGCAGCCAGGCATACCTATCTGAAGCGGAAGGCAGCATGGTCGCGCTGATGGTAAACGCCAGATAAAACCACAACCAAAAATCTGGAAGATGCGGCAGATTTAAAAGCCCGTGCCACAACCCGGGCCAGTCTCCCCCGCTTAACAAACCAGCCAATGGGGTCAGCCCCAACTGTTGACTGCCGATCCATAACATGGCTGCCCCACCGATAAACAGTGGGGCAGCGCCTATTAATGCATCCCGGATAATATCCGATTTTTCTGTTTCTACGAAACCAAGCTGCAAACGGCCGTCAGGCAGCAGGCGGGGAAACAGCGAGAACTTGCCTGTGCGCACCCGCAACAACTTGGCTGCCACAAAGTGGCTGGACTCATGCAGAAGCACACCTGGGAAGAACAACAGAGCGTAAATCGCCAGCCCTACTTCGCCCCTGCGGGTCAGCAGCACCAACACCCCTTGCAGTTCCCGGTGCAGCCAGCGCTGCGCAAACCAAAATGGGATTGCGCACGCCGCCAACCACATGAAACCGTCCAACCCGAAGAACCACACTAGAGCGCAGCCGCCTTAACAATCGCCAGGAAGTCATCCACCTTCAGGCTTGCCCCGCCTACCAGCGCGCCATCAATCTCGGCCTGACCAAAATACTCAGCCGCGTTGGAACCCTTAACGCTGCCGCCGTACAGCACGCGCACAGCTTCGGCCGTTGCGCCGCCGAACATTTCCTTGAGCGGTACCCGAATGGTCTCAAAAATCACTTTGTTGGCCAAGTCGCCGCTGGCAGCTCTGCCGGTGCCAATTGCCCAAATCGGTTCATATGCCACCACCACTTTGGCAGCTTCTTCGGCGCTCAACCCGGTCATATCAGCCCTGATTTGACCCACCACAACTTCATTGGTCTGGCCGGCTTCATTTTGTGCCAGGGTTTCACCCACACATAGAATGGGGGTCAGGCCGTGCGCGAGGGCGGCTTTTACCTTTTTGTTGACTGTTTCATCAGTTTCGGCAAAATACTCTCGCCGCTCGGAATGTCCAATGATCACATAACCGCAAAACTCCGCCACCATCGCGGGCGAAAGCTCGCCGGTGAAAGCGCCGCTTTCTTCCCAGTGCAGGTTTTGCGTGCCAACCCCTACTTTGCTGCCCTTCACCAAAGCAGACACGGCAGGTACAGAAGTAGCTGGCGGGCAAACTACAATTTCAACCGCATCAATCTTGTTCAATTCAGGCAGCATCGCGCTTACCAGGCTGGCGGCCTCGGCGGCTGTCTTGTTCATTTTCCAGTTTCCGGCTACGAATGGTTTACGCATTACTTAACTCCTCGATTCTTATTTTTGGTTTTATTTACATGACAAGGCGCTAATCAAAAACGGAAAGTTTTATGTAGAACGCTCTTGATTATTGGGTGTTCTGGTCGCGTTGATGCACGTGCATTTGCCTGGATGGCGTAAAAATGCGGTCCGGCAAATCCGTCACCCGAATCCCTTTCAATTTTACCAGAAAGGGCAGTCAATGAATTGCGTTTCTTGCCAAATAAAAACCATCATCCCACGCATGAAGGGATGATGGTAAAGAGGAGACCTGCATGAAACAGGTATCAAGTAGATAATATTCTTAAGCGGCAGATACCGCTTTGGCAGTCACTTCGATGTGAGGCGGGTTCAACAAATGCTTCTTCACCGCGCAAAAGTCAGCAGTGCGAATGAGCGCTGGCAAATATCGCTCTGGAAAATCTTCTGGCACCTGAATTTCAACGTCAATCTTGTTTACCATTCCGGTCATTGGGTCACTATAGGAGCGCTGAACCAGGCGCACTCCATCAGTGGGCAGGCTGCGCTGCTGCAAAAAACTCAACACATAAATTCCCGCGCATGCGCCAATCGACGCAAGAAAAGTCGCGAAGGGTGTCGGCGCGGAACCGCTGCCACCACCCATTACAGGTTGGTCTGTTTTCACCGTAAACGGTCCAAAATGTGTATCCACACGCGCGCCGCCGGGAAAGTCCACAATCATTTCCATTATTCACATCTCCTTAGATCATATTCTTTGTTCATACTAGGGTTTTGATGCATGTCGTCAAAAAAAGTTACATTATCCACTTTAGCAGGCCAGTAATTTGTTGAATAATAGAGACAATCTGGTTTGTTCTTGTCATAATCCCCCTTCTTATTATTATTCCTTTCAGGATGATAATTATCCTGCTAATCGGGAAGTTCGCCACTACCCGCACAATAGCCCCAAGATTAAGATTAGGTCAATGCTCAGACAGGATTTCACTCACCTTGCCATCTTCGAAGGTCTATCTACCGCCCAGTTAGCCCAACTGGAGCCTGTCCTCGAACGCTGCAAGTTTAGAACCGGGCATGTTGTATTTGATCAGGGCTCAAACGCCAATTACCTCTACATCCTGTTGACTGGTAAAGTGGAAGTAGTGTATAAACCATACGACGGCCCGCCGTTAACTGTGGCGCGAATTAATTCCGGCGGCGTTTTTGGCTGGTCGGCGGCTTTGGGCCGCGAAGCTTATACTTCCGCCGCAATCGTTACAGAAGCTGGCGAAGCCATCCGCCTGAGTGGCGCAAATCTGCACCATCTATGTGAGCAATCACCTCAGGTGGGCACCATTTTTCTAGACCGGCTTGCTGGTGTAATCGCGGAGAGAATTCAAAATACCCACGACCAGGTGCTTGCCATTCTCAGCCAGGGTCTGGAAGCCAGTGAGGATTGTAACAAGGAGGGATGAACTGATGAGTGATAACTCAATTGAAAAATACACACTTGAAGAACAGCTGAAAGGGTTAATAGAAACTCTGGATGCGTATATTGCCCAGTACCACGGCGGTTCAGTGGAATTGGTCGAATTTAAAAACAATAAAGTCAAAGTCCATATGGGCGGTGCTTGTGAAGAATGTCCTGCGTCACTGGATATGGGCATTCATTGGGTCTCCGGCACCATCAAGCAATTCTTCCCCGAAATCGAGTCAATCGAGCGGATCTAACCTGAAAACAAAAAGACGACCCGTTTGCGTCGTCTTATTTGTAGTCCCATCCTTTTTTCTGGAACGGCACTATTCGATGAACACTTCCACGTGTTCACCGTCTTCATCATCCTGCAGATCAACAATTTTTCCGGTCGCGCCCGATTCCACCATTTTTACCAACTGCTGCATATCCAGGCCTTCCACCTCTGGCGAAAACCGCGCGCCCATTTTTACCCCGGCCATTACCACGCTAATGGGCAAGCGTACGTTAACCCGTGCTTTTCCCGAATCGGTATCAGTAACCACTACTCGAAAGAACCTGCCAACAGAAGAACCACCGCTCACTTTTTCTGCCGTGTCTGCCTTGGAGGCTTTCTCGGCTTTTTTATCCGCCAGGTCCAGCGCGTTTAAGAGCTGCATGCCTTCTTCCGCGCTGATCTTGCCTTCCTGAATCATATTCAAAATTTTCATCCGTTCTTCTGTGGTGGCCATCGTAAACCTCATCTTTAGAGTGTGCCGTTTTCAGTCCTTTTTTCCCATTCTTTCACTGCTTCGCGAATTATCTTTTGCGCCTCCGGGTAAGGAACCGCGTCTATCCCATCAAACTTTTCCAAACCCACCCACACAATCACGCCGCGGTGCATATCATCTACCAGACTGATGGTTTTATTACTGCCTGCCAATTTTTCCTGCAATATTTCATTTACCTGTCCCACAATTGTAGTGGGTTTTGGTTTTACCTCAGGTAAAATTCCTGGCAAGACTGTGGCTGGTGCAGGTTGCGCATTCATAACTGGAACAGCCGCGCTTATTTCATTCAAACGTGCTTCACTTTCACGATCAATGTCAATTGCTTCAGGTTGTGGTTTTTCCTCTACCGCAACCGGTTGGGGCGGTTTTTCAATCCCCAACCAGCGTTCCCAATCTTCAGCCGCCTGACGAAGCATCAGCAGTTGGCGCTCTTCCATTTCAGATGAACTGGAGTAGTATTTTCCATCTAGTGACACAACGATCTGCTGGTTGGTTCGCAAGCGAAACAGTTCCACCAACGGTTGAAGCCGGCTGGGAATTTTGCGCGCAGCAGGTTCCTCACCCTCATTCGGTTGCTCCTCCCTTTTTAAGCGGGTGGACCAGATCACTGCCACCAATGCCCCGCCAACAAAACCGACGGTCACAAAAACCAACACCAAGAGCAATATATTCACTAGAGATGGCATAACTCTCCCTCTTTCTGCTATCTCACTACTCCAATACGATCAAAAAGCTCAGCGCTGCCCTTCGAATGGCTGGCAGGTCGGGCAAAAATGCGTACCGCGCTGACCGACCAAAATTCGTTGCACAATCTGCCCGCAAACCTGGCAGGCTTCCCCCGTGCGTTGGTATACCCGGAAATCGTTTTGAAACTCACCACCGCGGTAGACCCAATCAATACTCGCGCCATTACGGCGAATGCCTTCTTTTAAAACATTTCGTATTGCATTTAATAATACTTCAGCTTGCTCAACGTTTAAAGTGTCAGATGACATTAAAGGGTGTAATCTTGCCATGTGAAGGGCTTCATCTGTATAGATGTTGCCCATCCCAGCCAGAAAGCTTTGATCCAGCAGCAGCGGTTTTAACTGTCGTTTCTTGGAAACCAACCGCTGATGAAATGTTTCAGCAGTTAGGCTTTCCGATAAAGGCTCCGGACCCAGGTTTGCCAGTACTTCCGCGGAGTCGGCAACCAACCACATTCGTCCAAATTTTCTAGGATCGTTAAAAGCCAACCGCAAACCGTCTTGCAGCCAGATTAGTACCCGGTCGTGCGGTTTGAGGTTCTCCTCTTCCGCTCCTTCTTGTACGATATCCACTCGCAGGTCACCGCTCATACGCAAATGGATTAACAGTGAGTCGTTGGTCAACGGCAGGAGCAGAAATTTACCTCTGCGTTCCACCGAGCGGACTGTCTGCCCGGTGATGCGCGCCAAAAACTGCGCGGCTTTGGGTTCGGCTAAAGTACGCTCCCATGAAATGCGCGCTCCAAGAATTTGGCGGCCGGGCAGGGGTTCTCCTCCTCGTCCACCATCTCGAAGCGCGCGTACTATGGTTTCTACTTCCGGAAGTTCAGGCAATGCCCGCCTCTATTCGTTAAACATGGCTCCCACACTGCGCCCTTCATGCGCGCGTAGAATTACCTCGCCAATTAACGGCGCCATGCTTAATATTTTAATTTTGTCACCAAAGAATTTTTGTTTCTCAGGGGTAAGCGGGATGGTGTCGGTGGTAACAAACTGCTTCACTGGCAGTGCCCCAAGGCGTTCCGCGGCATTTAGCGAAAGGATGGGGTGAACAAACACCACATACACATTGCGCGCGCCATTCTCTTTCAACAAATTCACCGCCTGTGCCACAGAGCCGCCGGTATCCACTTCGTCATCCACCAGAATCACGTCGCGCCCCGAAACATCGCCAATCACCGTCAGCGCTTGCGCGTTTGAATCATTGCGCAGGCGGCGTTTCTCAATAAACGCCATAGGCACATTCAATCGGGCGGCGTAGTTACGTCCTTTTTTGGCAAAACCCAGATCCACTGTAACCACCACCGGGCTTACCATTTCTGGCAGCAGCGATTCCAGATAATCCACATGGGTGTGGAAAGCGGTCAGTACGTCTCCCGGGATGGAGAAAAAGCCCTGGATCTGACCGGCGTGCAAGTCGAGGGTAATGTATCGGTCCGCGCCAGCCACCTCAATCATATCAGCCAGCAGCCTGGCGGTGATGGGAATACGCGGCTGGTCTTTCTTATCTGAACGGCCATACCAAAGATATGGAACCACAGCTGTAATGCGGGCGGCTGAATCAAGCCGCAGAGTTTGCAGCATAATCAACATTTCCATTAAATTGCGGTGGATATCTGGCGCGGCTGTCTGGATGACATAACAATCCTGACCGCGGACGCTGGTATGCAGCTTCACAAACAGGTTCTCATTGGGAAACATGATTACATCCCGTTCGCAGAGCGGCAAATTTAAATAATTGGCAATTCCCTGAGCCAGGTCAGGGCAGGCGGTGCCGGCGTAAAGCTTCACATCCCCGTAAAGCATTCGCTCGTGGCGTTGAAAAGAGATGGGCATAACTCAACAACTCCTACTATAAATTATGGTCGAGCCATTCAGACTTGATCACGCTCATCAGCAATACATCGATATATTTGCCGTCGCGATAGCGGGCCTGGCGCTGCCGCCCCTCAAGCACAAATCCCGCTTTCTCGTAAACATGAATGGCTCGCTCATTAGTTTCATATACCTGTAGATAAATGCGGTTCAGGTTCAAGGTATTAAACCCGTGCTTCAATAACAGCAGCATCGCCTCGCGGCCGTAACCTTGATTCCAATAAGCTTTGTTGCCGATCGAAATTCCTACTTCAGCCGAGCGGTCTCGCCCTTTGAGGTTCATAAAACCGCAGCTGCCAATCAGTGTCCAGCCTCCGGCATCATGCACTTCAATGGCCATTGCCTGTTCTTCAGGCTGCCGCGAAAGGTTTTCTTCAAACCACTTTTCTTCTGCGGCTTGTGAAAAAGGTAAATATACTGACAGATTCTCACGCACTTCCGGGTCATTAAAAAACCCCACAAAGGAGGGCAGATCAGTGCGTTCAATCGCACGCAGGCGAATTCGGTCGGCATAAATCATTGTTGTTTCTCGTTTGGTTTATGGATGCAATCGATTGGGTCCACGGAACAGGTACACAGCGTCGCGCACATTCGGCAGGTCCAACATAACCATCAGCAAACGGGAAAGTCCCAACCCAAAACCGCCGTGTGACGGGCAGCCGTAGCGGAAGAAGTCCAGGTAGAACTGGATTGGTCCTTCTGTCAAGCCTTTTTCCAGGGCTTGCGCTTTGAGCACCTCGTAGCGGTGTTCGCGCTGCGCGCCAGTGGTAATTTCCAGACCCTTGGCAATCAGGTCAAAGCTGCGCGTCAGGCCCGGGTTATCCGCGTGGCGCATGTGGTAGAAAGGCCGCACCGAAATTGGCCAGTCGGTAACAAACACAAAGTCGTGGTTGTATTTTTGCTTGATGTAATCAGCCAGGGCGCGCTCGCCCCCGGGATCAATGTCGCCTTTACGTTCGGCTGGCAGCTCGTAACCCACGGACCGCAGTATTTCCACCGCCTCGGCCATGGTAACCCGCGGGAAGGGCACACTGGGAACTTCGAAATCAATTCCAAACACGGTTTTGATCTCTTCACCGTGAACCTCTTTGACCCGCTGGTAAATGTAAGCCAGCCAGCGTTCCTGAAATGCCATTACATCTTCGTGTGAGTCTACCCAAGACATTTCCATATCCACGCCGGTGAATTCGGTCATATGGCGTGAGGTGAAAGAAGGGTCGGCACGGAACACTGGACCAATTTCGAAGATATTCTCGAAACCGGCAGCCATGGCCATTTGTTTGTAGAACTGCGGTGATTGGGCCAGATAAGCTTTGCGGTCAAAATAAGTCAGCTCGAAAAGCTCGGCGCCGCTCTCACTGGGCGAACCCATTATTTTGGGTGAGTGCATTTCCATGAAGCCGTGCTGCAGCCAGTATTCGCGCATCGCCATTTCCGCGGTCGTTTGAACTTTGAAAGTCAACAAAGACTGTTCGCGGCGTAAATCCAGGTAGCGCCAATCCATCCGAAAGTCCACACTGGGTTGTACATCAATAAACGGTTCGTACGGCAGCGGCGCTTCGGCTTTGTTGTTTACTTCCAGAGTTTCGAGCTGCATTTCCAGCCCGCCCAATTTGACAATGGGGTTGTCGATCACCAGACCGGTAATGGTAATGGCGCTTTCGCTGCCTAATGTCGAAATTAATTCTGCCAGCTCAGGGTTGGCTTTCTTTTCAAAAACCACCTGCACAGCGCCGGTGCGGTCACGCACAACCAGAAACTGCATTTTCTTTTGGTCGCGTAAAACCTGTAACCAGCCCGAAATCTTCACAGTTTGACCAATGGTCTGGCGCAAGTTTCCAATAAGGGTTCGTTCCATCCTGATCGTTCTCCTTCAAGACAAAAATTGCATTAAAAATTAGTTCTTGCCTGCGCGGAAGTTGTAATTTCCAGGCGCACAGACATGGCAACTTCTACATTAATTATAATAGTTCTCCCAGCAGTTCGTAGGGAGAAATTCTTCGTTCTGTTAATCGCGCCAGGGCGGATTGGTAAGCCTCATCGGCTATACCAGACCGCCAGCGGCGAACCAGCTCATCGCGGATCAGATCATCCAGGTTGGCGCGCAGCCGATTGAGATCACGCCGCTGCCATTCCTGGCTGGCGTGTAAATAACGATAGTGCCGTTGAATCGCGGCGAATAACGCCTCAATTCCCTCCCCGCTGGTGGCGACAGTTGTTTCCAAAGCCACCGGCCAATCTTCGCCGGTTTGCCCGGTTGCTCTCCCCACAGCGGGAGACCTTTCCAGCATGGCGTGCAGCGCTCGCCGGGTATTTTCCGCGCCGGGGTGATCAGCTTTGTTAATCACCAGAATATCAGCAATTTCCAAAATTCCGGCTTTAATCGCCTGGATATCATCTCCCAGCCCGGGAGCTTCCACCACCAGGGTTGTATGCGCCAGACTGGCAATTTCCACTTCCGCCTGACCAGCGCCAACTGTTTCAATCAATATCACTTCGTAGCCAGCCGCGTCAAACACCTGGGTGAGAGCCGCTGTATGGCTGGCCAACCCGCCCAATGCTCCGCGTGAAGCCATCGAACGGATGAATATCCCCTGGTCGCCGGAGAGATCGCGCATGCGCACCCGGTCTCCCAAAACAGCGCCGCCTGTAAACGGGCTGGTAGGGTCTACGGCAACGATAGCCACCCGCCGCGCGGGTTTGTCATCTGGCGGCTGGCGAAACATCTTAGCCAGCTGGTTCACCAACGAGGATTTTCCAGTCCCAGGTGAGCCAGTGATTCCGATCAGATATGCTTGCCCGGTATAGGGAAACAACCCATCTAACGCGGCTCTACCGGCGGGTGTATCATTCTCAACGGCTGTTAACAACCGCGAAAGCGCTAATCGATCACCAGCCAACACGCCCTCAACCAGGTTCATGGAGTTTCAGCCTGCCCGCGTTACACAGCCGCTTCGCCGGTAAGCGATTTCTTAATATCACTCGCGATTTCACCGGTAACCGAACCGGGTCCATACACTGCTGTCACACCCATTTGAAGCAAGCTTGCCGCATCGGCTTCCGGAACGATCCCGCCCACAAAGACGCGAACATTCGTCTGGCCGTTGGCACGCAGCAGTTCTAAAACGCGTGGAACCAATACATTGTGCGCCCCAGACAGAATGGACAGGCCGATCACATCCACGTCCTCCTGGAGGGAGGCTTCCGCGATCATTTCGGGCGTCTGACGCAGACCGGTATAAAT
>Ga0351921_1092_pt1 | contig 12150 bp, 11 predicted proteins | sample BONcelHT113001C9_FD_206869 | JGI IMG/M metagenome (GOLD analysis project Ga0351921, IMG submission 206869) | Enriched cells from coal bed in the Powder River Basin, Montana, United States - BONCAT cells T11 rep2 HSBNCT.T11.300.1.C9 ... | reverse complement strand
ACTGCCTCCATGGTTTGGCTGTGCGGGCATGCAAAGTTGATGCGCAGGAATCCCTCGCCTGTTTGCTTTCCGAAGTAGACACCGGGCGAAAACGCGACATCCTGCGCGTAGCAACGCCGCATGAGCTCATCGGTACGCAGGCCATAGGCGCGCAGGTCGATCCACGCCAGGTACGTCGCCTCCAGCGGCGACATAACCGCTTTGGGCACTCGTTTAGCCAATTCGTTGCGCAGTCGCCTTTCTCCTTCCGCCAGATAGGCAATAAGCCCATCCAACCATGCGTCGCCGTAACGAAACGCCGCTTCCGTCGCTACGAAAGAGAAAAGGTTTCCTGCCTCAACGCCCGCCTGACGCATATCGTGCAGCATGGCGTGCCGTAGCTCTCTGTTGCGGGAAATCAGCGCTGCCTGCCGCAGCCCCGCAAGGTTGAAGGTCTTGCTGGCGCTTGTTAATACGACAATCTTCGCCTGCTCACGCTCGTCCATGCTAAGCGCGCTCACAAACGTGCCGCCGTTCAATACAAAGTCCATATGGATCTCGTCGGAAATTAACGTAACGCCGTACTGTTCCAGCAATGTATACAAACGGGTTAACTCTTCACGGCGCCAGAGCCTGCCTACGGGATTATGAGGGTTGCAAAGCAGCATCAGCCTAACGCCGTCCCGAAAGGCATCTTCCATCCCCGCGTAATCCATGGTGTAATAGCCTTGTGTATCTCGCAGCAAGGGTACATCGATCACCTTGCGTTGATTCGTCAGGATGGATTGCTCAAAGGGACCATAAACAGGTGATTGGATGAGCACGCCCTCTCCGGTTTTGCTCAGCGCGCGCACGGCCGCTTTAATCCCCGTAACCACACAGGGCAACATAATCTGTTGCTCTCGGCTGATCATTATGTGATGGCGTCGAGCCTTGGGCGTAAACGGCGTGCTCAAGACGCTGGCGGATACCATCGGCATGGAGTATGACGGCGCAAGCCTAGGTGTGAGCTGCTCCGATAGAACCAGCGGCCCTTTGACCTGCAACCTGGGCGTAATCCGTTATGATGAGAATGGCTTGTATGCGGAGCTTGATTTCCGCTTCCCGTTGCTGGCCAACGGAGAGCGGATTGCCGAAACCGTCACGGCGGCGTTGGGTTCTGAAATCGAGGTTACCCAGGCCACAGTAAAGCGCCCGCATCATGTTGCGCCCAACAGCGAGCTTGTAGTGGCGCTGCTGAACGCCTACCATGAAGAAACGGGGCGTCCGCGCGAATGCATCTCCACAGGTGGCGGCACTTATGCACGTTGTCTGGAGGAAGGCGTTGCATTCGGCGCTACCTTCCCGGAGGAAGAAGATGTGGCGCACCAAGCCAATGAGTATATGCTGTTGGAATCGCTGATGCAAAGTGTGCGCATATTTGCCCGCGCCATCATCGGATTGGCGGGAGAAGAAGTGCTGGAAGGCTAACCCAAACACACAGCGGGGCTCCGCGCCATGCAGCCGAACCGCTGCCATGCGCCGGAGCCCTTCATTTTTGGAGGCAATATGAGACTGGACAAATTCTTGAAGGTATCACGAATTATCAAACGCCGTACCGTTGCCAATGACGCATGCTCCGGCGGGCGCGTGAGCCTGAACGGCCGCGTGGCCAAACCAGGCGCAGATGTCAAGGAAGGCGATGTGCTGGAGATCCGCTTTGGCAACCGTGTTGGCTCGTACCGAATCCTTGGCGTTAAGGAAACCGTGCGCAAGGAAGGCGCAGCCGAGCTTTATGAGGTTTTGGAAGAAGATGCGCAAACAAAGGCGGAGCGTGGCGAGGGATGAACCGCTATGCAATCGTATTGGGCGGGGGCAGCGGCACGCGCATGGGCGCGGAACGCAACAAGGTTCTTCTGCCCCTGCGCGGTGTGCCCTGTATTGTGCGTGCCATCGCGCCGTTCACGGCGCTTTGTGACGGCGTGATTGTTGTTGCGCGTGCCCAAGAGGTGGCGCTGATGCACCATGTGATTGATCGATTTGGCCTGCGTCAAGCGGTGCTATCGATTGTAGCGGGCGGGGAAGATCGGCAGGCATCGGTTGCCAGCGGCCTTGCCGCCCTGCCGCAGCACGCGGAAGCCGTGCTGATCCACGATGGCGCGCGCGCGCTGGTCAGCGAAGCGGTGATCCGCCATGCACTGGCATCCATCGATGCCTATGGTTCGGGCGTAGCCGCCGTGCCGGTTACGGATACCATCAAACGTGCGGATGAAGAAGGGCGCGTATTGGAAACGCTGGATCGCCATATGCTCAGCGCAATGCAAACGCCGCAAGGTTTCCTTGTCAAGGATATTCGCCATGCACACGCGGTGGCGCAGGCGGATGGTTATCGCGCTACAGACGACGCCGCGCTGATGGAGCATGCGGGATTGCCAGTACGGCTATGCCAGGGAGATCAGGAGAACATCAAACTCACCACAGGGTTTGATTTGCGCGTGGCTGAGGCGATTCTTGCCGCGCGGGAGGAGGCGGAGGAATGATGCGTATCGGCCATGGCGTGGACGTGCATCGGCTGGTTGCGGGAAGACCGCTCATCCTGTGCGGTGTTCATGTGCCGTATGACAAAGGGCTTCAAGGCCACAGCGACGCAGATGTAGCCACGCACGCGCTGATGGATGCGCTGCTGGGCGCGGCAGCGCTCGGGGATATCGGCACGTTATTCCCCGATACGCAGGAACGTTACAAAGGCGCGGATTCACTACTGTTGCTTTCCGAGGTGGTTTATCGGCTATCCGAGATGCGTTTGCGTGCTGTGAATGTAGATGTGACTATCCTGATGCAGCGCCCCAAATTGCGGCCGTTTATCGACGAAATGCGTATGAAACTGGCAGAGAACCTGCATCTGTCGGTGGCGCAGGTGAGCGTGAAGGCAACCACCACCGAGCAACTGGGCTACGAAGGGGAGGGCATGGGCGTTACGGCGCATGCCGTATGCCTGCTGGAATCGTTCTAATGTAACGCTGTTGCAATCAGCAATCCTCTCCGCAACCATGCGCATGCAACCGTGATGTTACCCTGTTTGATGGCGTGGTTACCTGCCGTAAACCACAGTGCCTGCATGCGTCCACCGAACAGAAAGGCGGGTGCCAATGCCAGACCATGCAAACCAGTCTCCGTTGCCCCGCCTGGCACCCCGCGAGCGTAACCGTAAGCTCCCTTTGATCGCGCTTTTCTATGGGCTTGGCATCTGGACGGCAGAGTGGACGCGGGAAGGCATGTGGGCGCTTTGGTTGTTGCTGGTTGCCGCCTTGTTTTGGGCGGCGCTCAAGCTATGGCATAAGCCTTGCTTTGCAGCACTTTTTCCTGTTTGTATGATGGTTGGGATACTGATTACCCAACCGCTGCTGCAACCAGCCATACCACAGACGGGCGCGTATGACAGTATTACAGCATCGGTATACGGCGACCCCATGCCCCGCAGCAATGGGCGGGTGGCGCTCATCCTGACCGATGTGGTTTTGGATGGCGAGCCGCAACCCGGGAAAGCATACCTGACACTCCAGCTGACGGATACCATCCAGGCGGATGCATTTTTTGATGGAGCGGCGCTGCGCATGCGGGGTTCGGTCTATCGGCCGATGGGCAAACAAAACCAGCATGATTTTGATTTTCGCATGTGGCTTCTGCAAAATGGAATCGGTTACGGTATCAGTGGCGCGCGGGAGGTAACCCTCCAAAACACAAGGGACAGCGCGCCTTGGAAAGATGTGGCCGCACGCATACGAGGGTTTTGCGCGGCGCGGCTAGAACGCTTCATGGGCGCGGAAAGCGCCCTGGCAATGGGTATGCTGCTGGGCGAGCGGGATGCCTTGCCGGAGGAGCAGCAAGCTGCTTTCCGGCGCGCAGGCGTTATGCACCTGATGGCCGTATCCGGTTTGCATGTTGGGTTAATTGCCGCGGCGTTGGCATGGCTTTTTGGTAGATTCTATATCCGCAAAGCCATTCGACTGCCGTTGATTGCGATGTTGATCATCCTCTATTGTGCGCTCACGGGATTTTCACCCGCAACGGTACGCGCCACAGCCATGGTGTCGCTGCTGCTGCTGGCACAGGCCACCGGCCGGAAAGTCGATCCGCTTACCTTGCTTTCGGCCGCCGCGCTGATTGTATTGCTGCTCAATCCGCTGGATTTGTTCTCGGCTGGATTTGTGCTTTCTTTCTCCGCGATGGCGGGAATCCTGCTATTGTCACCGCCGCTGCTAACGGTTTTTCATGGCGGCGGCAAAGCAAATCGATCAAAACCGAAAAGTAGCAAGGCAAACCGTTTTCTGCAAAGACTGCGGGGCAAACCCAAAGAACTGCTGGTGCTTACGCTTGCCGCACAGCTGGGCGTATGGCTGCCGTGCGCGACGTATTTTCATGCCTGGCCACTGTATGGGATTGTCTTTAACATGCTGGCGGTACCGCTTGCCGGGCTTTTTGTACCGTTGTATGCGGCAGTGCTGCTGGTGTCTTTGTTACCGCTGATCGGCGGAGTGCTTGGCATTGGACTGGGGTGGATAGCGCAGCTTGGCAGCAAACTGCTGCTCTGGGTTGTGAGCATCTCGGCAAGTTTACCGTTTGCACAGGTGCGCATACCGTCACCGGGTATTTGGGCATACGCCTTTGCAGCCCTCGGCATGCTGGCGATAAGCCATTTTGTGCATGCCAGCATGAGACGGCGTTTGCTGGCATTGAGTTTGGCAGGCTGTATTGCGCTGACTGGTTATGCCTTGACGCGACCCGCACAGGTGCGTTACCATCAGATGGCGGTAGGGCAGGCGGATGCGGCGTTGATTATCGATGGTAACACCACCATTGCGGTGGATGTAGGCGCGTACGGATCAGAGATCGCGGCACGATTGCTTGCGGAAGGCCGCGATGTGGATGCACTCATCCTGACCCATTTGCACAGTGACCATGCGCAAGGGGTTATCGCGCTGTTTGCTCAGGATATCGGCATTCGGCAGGCGTACCTGCCCATGGGTGCGGAGTTGACCGCTGAGGGGGAAGAGGGGTATGCGATCCTGATGCTGCTTGCGGAGCAAGGCGTGCCGATGACTACGTTATCCGCAGGGGATATGTTAGCTTTTGGCGAAACCAGTGTGGAGGTGCTCTGGCCGGATGCGGAGAGCTACCGCGCGGGCCGCAGCGTCAACGATATGTCTCTGGTTACGCTCCTGCGCCTTGGCGATTTGCGCATTCTGAGCATGGCGGATGTTTCCGGGAATTATGATCGTTATATCGCCACGGCCTGCGATGTTCTCAAGGTGGGGCACCATGGAAGCGCCGATGGGACGGGTGATGATTTTCTAAACAAGGCAAGTCCCAGGCTCGCGTTGGTTACCGTGCGGGAGAACGCCGTGTTGCCATCACCTGAAACCATGAGTAGGCTGGCAGCGCATGATGTGCATGTTTTGCGTACTGACCAGACGGGCGAGATCATCATCCAAAAACAGGCGGAAGGCTATCGGATACAAACATATAAGGCAGGGGTTATCAATGAACCATAACGCATTTTTCGATTCCATCAAGGCAGGTAAAGTCGCTTCGTTATATCTGTTTGAGGGCAGTGAGGAATACATCAAGGGGCAGGCGATTTCCCGCCTATGTCAACAGGTGCTGCCGAAAGGCATGGAAGCCATGAACCTGACGGAGCTTCACAACCCTTCGGCGGATGAACTGATTGCCGCGGCGGAAACGCTACCCTTTCTGTCGGAAAAGCGTATTGTGATCGTACGTGACCTGGATGCTTTAGGCGCAGGCAAGAAGGCGGATGAAGCGAATGCCGAAGCTATTACCGCCTATCTGGAACGGCTTTCGCCCACCACCAGTTTGGTTTTCATGGTCAAAGGAAAAGCCGATGGCCGAAAGAAGCTTTACCTTTCGCTGAAAAAGAAAGCTACCATGGTTGATTTTAGCCGGATGGGTGAGGCGGAAGCGAGCAGCTGGGCGATGCGAACCATGAAAACGCTGGGAAAGCGACTGGATACAACCGCTGCGCAGAAGCTCGTTTTCAGCGTGGGAAGTGACGCTGCGCTGCTCAAACAGGAGATGGAGAAACTGGCCGGGTTTCTTGGTGAGCGCGAAGAGGTGCAGGATGAGGATATTGACAAGATATGCGTTAAAACACTGGAAAGCACAGTGTTCCAGATGGTAGACGCGCAGGTGGGCGGCCAGAATGGACAAGCGTTACTGCTGCTTAAAACAGTGCTGGAAGGCGGCGAGGACAGGTTTATGGTGCTTTCCATGCTGCTGCGGCAGTATCGAATTCTCTACCATATGCGTTGCCTGCTGGAGGAACGCGTGCCACAGGCGCAACTGGGGAATTTGCTTGGCATTCCGCCGTTTGCCGTAAGCCGTTCGCAAGCCCAGGCGCGCCGATATTCCAAGGAGAAACTCAAAGCGGCCTATGATTATCTGTATGATTTGGAGTATAGGCTCAAATCAGGCCAAGCGCCACAGGAAGGCAGTGCCGAGGCGGCGCTGTTCATGTTGGACGGGATCCTGAACAGCCAAAGCGCTTAAGGAATCAAGGCAACGCTATGATCCTGCCGCCATAGGCGGCGGGGATGCGTTGCTATTCAAAAAGACGCAACAGCCCTGCCGACTAACGGCTGGGCTGTTGCGGTTTATGAGTGAATTATTCATGAGCGCCACTAGTTGCTCTTGTGCTCAGGCAGAGACTTCTGTAAGTGCCGCCAGCTCATCATCGGTTAAGGCAAAGCTAAGCGCCAGCGCATTATCCTTTGCTTGCTCGGGTGTTTTTACCCCAGTGATGACCACGCTGCCCTGCATGGCTTGCAGTATCCAGCGCACTGCAACACTGGCTACGGGTACGTGGTGTGCCTGCGCAATAGGACGCATCACGGCTACGATGCGCAGATTCTTTTGCAGCTTGTCACCGTAAAAATTATCATACACACCGCGGCTTCTGCGATCATTCTCATCAAAATGAACAGTTTCATCGTACTTGCCTGTAAGGATGCCCTGCCCAAGGCTACCCCAAGTGAGGGGTGCGGCGGTCAGCATATGCGCCATTTGGCGCATGGCGGCTTCATCCTCCCTGTGCGCCAGGCTATAATGGTTTTGGAAGGTGGCGATGTAATCGGCGTAGGGGGTAAGCGAAGGCAGTACATCCGGCGTGATATTGCTAAGCCCAATGGCGCGGATGTCTCCCTTTTGCTGATGGCGAATGAGCGCCTCCATCATGGCGTCGATTGGGGTGACGCCATCCAGATAATGCACCTGATACAGGTCGATATAATCAGTCTGGAGGCGTTTGCGGCTTTCATTCAACGCGGTTTCAATATAGGCGGGGCTGTTATCAAACCACGTTTTTCCTCCGGCGACCCGTACACCGAATTTTGTGGCAATAACCACCTTTTCCCGATGCGGACGCAACGTTTCGCCAAGGGTTTCCTCGCTTCGCCCAAGGCCGTATGTATCGGCGGTATCGAAGAAATTGACACCATGTTCTACTGCTTGGAGCATCGCGTGCTGCACTTCCGCGCGGGATACGTTGCCCCAACCGTATTCACCTGCGGGGCAACCGCCGATGCAAAGCCGACTGACGGTCAGGTTTGTGTTTTGAAGGGTGATCGAATCCATAATAGCTCCTTTTGCGTATATGCGCGAATGATTTAATGGGGGATTGCGGGGTGGATTCCGGGTATTCTTGACAAGTTGAGGGTTCCAGCTTTACCGCGCCCCGATTGTGACAAACTGATCTGTTGCTGGCGTCAAAGAAACACCGCTTGTGCCCTGCATGCAATTACGAAATGTATTGACAGGGGAAATTGATGCCTCATGGTCTGCGCAGACCCTTGGGATAATGGTTCTTGAGCTGTCCCTCGCTGGCTTTGAAGAAACCAAGTGCCAGCCCGCGGTACGCTGCAATCCCATAACCGCTAACGCCTGCGGGAGCGGGCAGCACCTCGCCACGCTGGAAGCGCGCTGCCTGTGCCGTATCCAGCGAAACGGCGGGCAACGGCGGCATGGGAGCAGCCATTGCGAGCGCGTGATCCGGTGCGAACACCTTGCCTTTCAACTGCCCAAGTGTAAGGCCTGCGCGCAGCACCTTGACGCCGGATAGCGGAGGCAATGGCGGCGCTGCCAGCAGCGCATCCCCCAAAGCAGCATTGGGCGTGGGCATGGCGCCATGGGCATAAGTCTGACAAAATGCTGAATAACCATCGGTTTGTGCGGCAGTAGGCGCTGCCAAAGTGCTGGCGGGGGCGAGCAAGGAACAGGGCTTACAAGATTGTGTGTCCGTAGCGCCGGTCTTTTGCAGAAGTGCTGCAAAATGACCCTCTCCCGCTATCTCATGTGGGTACAGGTGTACCTGGCCATCCTGTGCGGAAAGCGCCTTGCCATGACCGACCGATACACTGTACGGTAGGGGCGAAAGCGCAGGGTGCGCTTTGCGAAGCGCCGCGATCACATGTTCGTTTTCTTCCTCACTAAACGTACAGGTTGAATAACACAGCCTGCCGCCAACCTTGAGCATCGCAAGGGCGCTTTCACATATGTGAAGCTGCCTAGCCGCGCAATGGGTCGGAGCGCAGGCATCCCATTCCAAACGAGTTTCGGGATGGCGGCGGAACATCCCCTCCCCGCTGCAGGGAGCATCCACAAGGATCGCGTCAAACAACAGAGGCCATTTTTCTGCCAAGCGAGAAGGATCCATGCTGACCACCACGGAGTTAGTCACGCCCATGCGTTCAAGGTTACGGCTCAAGATTGCCGCGCGGCCAGGCACGGGTTCATTGCAGACAAGGGTGCCCATGCCAGCCATCGCGGCGGCCAGCTGTGTGCTTTTACCGCCTGGCGCCGCACACAGGTCAAGTACGGTTTCTCCCGGCTTAACGGCCAGCAGGGTGGCAGGCAACATGGCGCTTGGTTCCTGAATGTAGTATGCGCCCGCCTCATGGAGCGCATGCGCGCCAGCGGTGCTGTTCATGGAGAGGTAGCGCGCACTCGCTGCCCATGGCACAGATTCGCCCAGCCCATCAACTAGCGTTTCCAGCGGTATATCCGGCTGCTTGAAAGGGTTTTGCCGCAGTCCGCGCACAGGCAAAGCGTCCATCGCATCAAAATAAGCTTGCGTCGAATCGCCAAGTTGAAGGGCGAAGCGGCGTTGAAACGCCACGGGAAAGTCAGGCGTGGTCATGCCTGATCATCCTCCAGCCAATCGGGCAGCATCAGCGGTTCGATGGGGAAGAACAGCGCCTGCATTGCTTCCGGCAGGAAGGGCTTCAAACGCGCATAACCAGCCACCGCGCCAATGGGGATCGCCAGATCGTTGCTGACGGCCTCAAGCAGCGACTGCGCTTGAATCAGATCATCCGCAGTGGTTTGCCGCTGCAAATTCGCGTTATTCACAAGCATATCCGGCGTTTGCCTTGCGCGTTGTGCGATCAGCGAAAACAAGGAAACGATGTCTTCTTTCGTGCCGGAAAGCGGTCTGAAGGGATTAACCACGTAAAGCATACAAAGCTGATCGCGGATAGGTTGGATGAAGGGGTAATACCGCCCCAGCGCTGTGGCGCCCACATCATCGCCGCCCACGTCGATCACCACATGTCGATACCGCCCGGGCTCAAATACAGTTTGAATCTCGGCCGGCAATGCTGGAATATCCACAGAAGACAGCGCAAACGAAGGCATGATAACGGTTATCCCCTCGCTTCGCAATAGATCAGCCTGCTCCGCGCTGCGAAAATAGGGGTTTACGATATCAAGATCCACCAGCGCGACGTTGCCGCTATTAGCGCCGAGCTTGCGCGCCAGCGCAAGAGAAAGTTCCGTTTTACCGCTGCCGTAGTTACCGACGACAATAAAAAAAGTCTTATGGAGAGGAAGCATTATTCCTCCTCGCTTTCCGGTTTCTTTTTTGGGTACACAGGCGCATGAAAGGCGTTCTTCACATCCACGTTCGTTTGAAGATCACTGATGGTGCGAGGATTCCGCTCATCATCGCCGCTGATGAATGTGCGTGCTTTCTTTGCCAGGGCACCTAAACCACGTGCCTTTGCAGTGCCCTGCTCCGGCTGCGCCGCAACGGGAAACGGGGTAAAATCCGCGTAAGGATCCGTATTGCGGCGCTGGGCGTCCACCAATGCTTCAGGATCCGTGATGCCGATATTCTGTTGGAAGGTCTCCTGATCCAGCCCGGGATGGATTTGTGCGTAAGAGGCTGCCTCCGGCTGCGGTGGCGGCGTGTAATGCTGCGCGGGTGCGGGACGCGAGGCATAGCTTCCCTGCACATCCTCAAGGTATTGGGTCGGCTCGGGCAGCGCCGTGCCAAAAGAGGGCGCCATCCCTCTTGCGAGCTCGCGCTCTGGCGCCATATCGGCATATAGGCTCTGTGGCGCTGTCCAGTGTTCGAAATCTTCGTCAAAGCGGGGTTCGGCGATTAATGGTTCCGGCTGGACGGGTGCCTGAAAAGACACGGGTTCGTAAAACGCCGTGGGCGCAAAACTTGCATCTTGCGGTAAAGCAGGTTGGGAGATACGCCGCGCTCGTCCCTGGGCTGGCACCGCGGATTGCGCTGGGGGTGTAAAACCTGCGCGTTCCGATGCCCTGTCAGCAGAAAATGGATAGGCATCCGACGCGTACTGATCTGGCGTGCGAAAAGTTGACTCGGAGTGCGTACGTACGGTGCCTGCATTACGCGGCGCGTAACCGTTTTGCGCAGGATAGCGGGTGGTGGCAACCTCGCTGGATTCATCATAGGCGGCGGGGATATACTGCGCAGTCACACCGTAAGCATCGTCATAACTGGGCGGTTCATCTTCCTGCAGGGAATAAGACTGTGGATACTGCCGATAGGCATCAAACGCGCGCGGTGCCTGCGCCGTTTCGTATTCGGTTTCTTCGGCCATCCGCCTGCGGCGCTCACGCCGCGCGGCCCACACATAATCAGGGCGCCAACGAATCCAATAGATCACGCGGTCAACAACAAAGCCGCCTACGCAAAGGATAAGGAAAACCAACTGCCAATTCTCGCGTAGAAAACGTAACGCGTCCCCGCCCCCATCGCTGCCCAGCACGACCCAAACCGCGTTGAAAACAGAGCGCAGCCAACCGAGCAGCAGCGAGAGAATCGCATTGGCAAAACCGTTCATCCGTTGGCTCCTTCCCTGAGGTGTCCGGCTTGGGTGACGTTATTCGATCATTACGGATACATTGGCGGGGGTAATGGCATAGGTGAAGGTTTGCGCCTGCACATCCTTTAGCTGTAACTGCACAGGTAAGGCATACGTGCCCGCACCAAGCCCTTCCACCGAAACGAATGCTTTCAAGGCTGACGCTTTCAGCGTTTCAAACTGGAGCATCGGTCCTGTTACACTTACCGCCAACGATTTTGTGGCGCTGGAAGCTTTCAGCCCTTCCCCTTCGCCTTCAATGTTCAGGGATACGCCTTCAAAACTCTTGACCAAAAGACTGGGGCCGATTTCAATCATCAGCATCACGCTGTTTGTGCTCAGGTATACCAGTTCATCCGGTTTGCGCACATCCACCTCTGCCGCGAAGCTGGTATCCAGACCCGTTACATCCACAGCATGTTCTAAAAACAGCGAATCCAGTGCGCTTAAAGAGGTTTCATCGCCCGCGGCGATGATCACATTGGGCGTTGGCGTGATGGATTTGACCTCATACCCGTTGGCGGGGGTGCCGGTGGTGAGCGCCAGCGAATTAAGGGTAAGGGATTTGGTGGGGTAGAGTTGTTGTTCCACCACAATGGAGCGAAGCAGAACCCCCGCGCTGCTGGCTTCCACGAAGGTGCTGTCTAGCGTGTTGCCATCTTCATCTTCATAGCGGGGAACGATGGCCGTACGGACGAGTCCCGTCTGTGCGGGCAACAGGGACAGATCAAAATCGACAACCACACGGGAGATAAGGGATACAACGCTTTGCGGCCCGCTGACGGAAACCATGGATGGATCCAGCGTGGGGGTGGTTCCGTAATAACCGGTGGGATAGCTGCCTATCTTCCGTAGTGTTATAGGGATGCGGTAGTTGGTTACGTAATTATCTACCGTAAGCAGCACGCTATCGGGGGTAACCTCCGTGACGGTGCCATACGTAGTGGTTGAAGTTGTCGCGATCTTGACGCTCTGCTCACCGACCTCGGTTATCTTGGAGAGA
>Ga0351921_1093_pt1 | contig 12394 bp, 11 predicted proteins | sample BONcelHT113001C9_FD_206869 | JGI IMG/M metagenome (GOLD analysis project Ga0351921, IMG submission 206869) | Enriched cells from coal bed in the Powder River Basin, Montana, United States - BONCAT cells T11 rep2 HSBNCT.T11.300.1.C9 ... | reverse complement strand
TGCTGGAGCTTGTAGCGGGCCGGCTTCGTCTCGCCAGTTTCAATCCGCCCCCCCGGGGAACCGGAGGGGAAATCATAGCGGAATTCGGTCTTGTAATCCGCGGCATGTTTCAATCCGCCCCCCCGGGGAACCGGAGGGGAAATCGGCGGATATGCTCCGCCATCGCCACCCTGTAGAGTTTCAATCCGCCCCCCCGGGGAACCGGAGGGGAAATCTCCTCCGCGTAATACTGCCAGACCCCGTACTTTGTTTCAATCCGCCCCCCCGGGGAACCGGAGGGGAAATGCCGTCCATGCCGCAGAGAATCACCTGGCTTGCGTGTTTCAATCCGCCCCCCCGGGGAACCGGAGGGGAAATAACGTCACCGGTCCGAGCCCGCCCGCCGCTCGGCTGTTTCAATCCGCCCCCCCGGGGAACCGGAGGGGAAATCGGCCGGCGCAGCTGCTCCCCGAGGTGTTCAGTGTGGTTTCAATCCGCCCCCCCCGGGGAACCGGAGGGGAAATCAGTTGTCAACGTCTTCAAAGAAGATGATTGACGGGTTTCAATCCGCCCCCCCGGGGAACCGGAGGGGAAATAAGCAGGGCTCGCAAATCAAACCGTTCCGCTGAGGTTTCAATCCGCCCCCCCGGGGAACCGGAGGGGAAATCACGATGGCCCGATTACCTTCATGACCTGACATGTGTTTCAATCCGCCCCCCCGGGGAACCGGAGGGGAAATGTCGCACAGGCAGCAGCCCATCGCGTCGTCATCGGTTTCAATCCGCCCCCCCGGGGAACCGGAGGGGAAATGGTTGCGGGTTGTCACGGTTCGCCTCAAAAGATGTTTCAATCCGCCCCCCCGGGGAACCGGAGGGGAAATATGACGACACGGGAACGAGACGAAGCAATCAAGAAGTTTCAATCCGCCCCCCCGGGGAACCGGAGGGGAAATGCAGCGGCGGGAGGTTCGACCGTCAGCCTGACCGTGGTTTCAATCCGCCCCCCCGGGGAACCGGAGGGGAAATCACAGCGGCTGGCACCGTGCGCGTCCAGTATCGGTTTCAATCCGCCCCCCCGGGGAACCGGAGGGGAAATCGGGAGAGTTCAAGCCACGCGGCTCCGCTGGCAGTTTCAATCCGCCCCCCCGGGGAACCGGAGGGGAAATGCGCCTTGTCGTCTGGAAAACTCTTGGGTAAAGCGTTTCAATCCGCCCCCCCGGGGAACCGGAGGGGAAATTCCTTGACCACGGCTACCACGTTGATGTCCGTGATTGTTTCAATCCGCCCCCCCGGGGAACCGGAGGGGAAATCCCGTCGTTGCAACCTCTTGTCGTTTCGACGGATAGGGCTGGCAAATCGCGAACCTTGGCAGATGGTTGTGCAGTCGGGTCATAGCGAAGTGTCAGCCAATTGCTAAAGTCGATCCTTTTCGAACGTTACGAAGACCGCGAACCTCCCGGGTTTTTGTCGGCACTAGGGGTTCGCGGAGGGCGAACTAGGCGATCAGCGGACCTTCAAAGTCGATCCGCCGATCACGTCCGTAACTCTCTACGACTTCGTCAAACTTACCAATCAAGCGGTACAACCGCAAGCTATCCTCGGCCAAGTTGATTTCGTCCAGCAGTTGGGATCGCAAGCGTGTCAGCCCCGTCTCGTCGACGCTGCACTCAAAGACGGACTGCTGTACTCGCTGGCCAAAATCGAGGCACACGCGGGCGACGCGGCGCAAGCGGCGCCGGCCCTGGGGCGTGGTCGTGGCGACATCATAACAAACCAGAATTTGCATGGCAAAGACCCACCTACTCCAGCCGTCAACTACTTCAGAACCAACGCGGGGTACTCGTCCACATCGCCTCGCACGGTGCGGGCCAGCAAGCGGGCTTGCAGATGCGGCAACAGGCCAACTGGTGCGTTTTGCTTTAACAGTGGATGCTGGACCTCCTCGCGCTTCCGCTGCTGGTATGCCGTCAACACGGCGCGGCGTGTGGCGTCATCCATCTTGACCCCACCCGCCGGATCGATCTCGAATCCTCCCGGCGCAACCTGCCGCCGATTGATCAAGGCCAGCACGAGACGGTCGGCCACCAGCGCCCGAAATTCCTCCATCAGATCCAGGGCCAGCGATGGCCGCCCCGGCCGCTCGACGTGCAAATAGCCCACGGCCGGATCCAAGCCGACGGCTTCCAAGGCACTTTGGCAATCGTGCCGCACCAAGGCGTACACAAAAGAGAGCAGGGCATTGACGGGCGACAGCGGCGGCCGGCGGCTGCGGCCGTCAAAGCGAAATGCTTCGGACTCGTGCAAGATCAGCTGATTGAACGACTCGAAATACGTCCGGGCCGTCTCGCCCTCGATACCGCGGGCCACGGCCAGGTCGCTGACACTCGGCAACTGCTGGACGACCGCCGCCATATGATCGGCCGCCCGCCGCAACGCGGCGGTCCGGGCTTCGTCCTCCCGGTCCCGCGCCGCCCGCAACAGCACGGCCCGCGCGTTCTGGATCTTGGCCGCGATCATCGGCCGCGCCAACCGCAGACAGGCCGCCGGATCATCCGCCAGGCGGTATTGCTGGCGGCGGAGCAGCACATTGCCGTGCATCGGTCCGACGATCCGCGCCAGGAACCGGCCCTGCTCGCTCAGGAAGGAAACCTGCAGATCGTGCTCCTGGCAAGCGGCGTAGACGCCCGAACTGAGGCTGACGCGGCCAAAGCAGACCACGCCCTCCAAATGATGCAGCGGCACCGTCAGCTTGACCGCACCGTCGACCTTTACCTGTAAGGTGGCATGGTCGCGGCGCAGATAAGCGCCTTGGGTCGTGATGTACAGCGTGTTGGCAAAGGACTGCATGGTGGTTCATCCATCGGGAAAAGTGCGGAGCGAACGAGGAGCAGCCAGCAAGGGAGAATACCGTCAGCTGCCACATCGGACGCTGCAACTCGTTCATTCTTCATTCTCTCCGCGCGCCTGATAAAGCTCGCGTTGATAGGCCCGCAGCCTCGATTGGTCCGGCAGCAGTTCGGGCAGGCAGAATTCGTGGAGCGAGCAGCCGCGGCAGCGGGGCCGCAGCACGGGTGGCGGTGTGAGGCCGCTGGCGACCAGTTCGTGCAGTCGCCGCGCGGCGTGTTCCGTTTTCGCTCGCAGTTCAGGCGTAAAGGCGACGTCCCGCCGCCGTTTGGATTTGACGTGAAACACAGCCCCGCCGGGCACATGGATACCGAGCATTTCTTCCAGGCACAGGGCCTGGGCGCACAATTGCACGTCGTCGTTATCCCACTTCCGCCGCCGGCCGCGCTTGTACTCGACCGGGTACGGTACTTCGCCCCATCCACGCCTCGGCGAAACTCGACGACATCCGCCTTGCCGACCAATCGCAATCGTGCGCAGCGCAGCAGCACCGCGCGGGCCACGCGCCCCTCGGGCGTATGCTCCAGCTTGCCCGAGTCCGCCCGCTGATGCTGCAACGTGCCCTCGAGCGTCGCGACGTTGTCCTCCCAAATCTGCTCGATGCGATGCAGCGCGCACCGCCGCTCGCAGAACAACAGATCGTTCAAGGCCGCAATGGGCTGGAAATCATCGTCGTCGGGCGACGTCGGAAGGGCTGTCGCAGGTTGCATGTGCGGTGCTCCGTGGCGGGGGGGAAAGAGGGTGGGAACGGTTATCGGTCCCATGCTTCTTTCTCCTCCCGCAAATACTGCTCGCATTCCTCTCACGTCGGAAAGGTTCGCGGCCCGAGACCCAGACGGTCCAAGAATGCGACGATCCACTGTTCTGTCACGGCACAAGCCGCGCGGGGCAGGACGATCACGTCGAACATCTCGCCCGCCGCTAACGCTGGTACGACGATCGCGACGCGATGGCCAGGCCTCACGCAGGTTTGCTTTCGGATCACGAACATCGTGGAACATCCATTAGGAACGGCTCCAGGCCGAAAGATCCGCTGGTTACTGCGGGACAACGCGACGATGGAGACGCACGCCCGGAAGGACGATTTCCCCGGACTCGGTTGTGGTCCAAGCATCGCGGACCGGGGCATAGTCTTCAAAGGATTCCGGGAACTCTTTGCCGTCTGCGAGTTTCAGTTTCTGCAGGACTCCGGCAAACAACTGGTGTGCGTGGGCGCAGCCCAACTTGGCTTCGCGAGCGTTCTGAACGGCGTTCTCGGGGCCCTGCGTGCCCACGTGTTCAAAGTCATAAATCGCTCGAACGTTCATCTCGGCCCGAGCGGCGGATTGGTCATGCGTAAACATATGTTCCAAGGCTTCGAAGAACAGTCGCAAGTCCTCGTCGTCAAACCCTGTTCGTTCGGCAAAGACGGGGGAGATATACGCCTTGGCCACATACAGCGCGTACGGCACGATGTGCTTGTTGCCCATCGTACGTTCTTTCTTTTCGTCTTCCGGCTTGGTGACGGCGCAACGTGTGATCGAGATCTCCAACGGCGCGATGACATCGACGGACCGACCGAACGTAAATTGCACGGGGCCACGCACCTGACCGTATGCTGAGCCTTTGAGCACATCGTCGCCCGTGGAGAGCACGCCGCCGAAGGTGCGCACGTCGTAGAACTCGCGGCACAGCCATTTCATTGCGGCCTCTGCCTTCTGCTTGTCCGTGGCCTTTCCCAAGGATTCGGCCCCCTTGGCAATGCCTTCATTGATCTTGTCATTCAGGATGTTGCCTTGCTGAACGAGGATGCTGAACCCGTTGGTGTCATCTGCGTTGCGGGTCGGGGGAAACTGGGTGATGAAGTTTCGGACCTTGCGTTTCAGGCACACGTCAGAAACAAGTCCCTTGTTGGTCGTGGGGTCGATGCGAGGCAGATTGCCGGCATCGGGGTCGCCGTTCGGATTCCCATTGGTAACGTCGAACAGAATCAGGATGTCATGGCGGTTGGTAATGGCTGTCATGAAATGGTGCCTTTCTGGAGAGTGGTGACGGCTGTGCCGATACAGGGTTTTAGGACGGATGGAAAACAACAAATGAACCGCGAACAACGGCGCATCGCCCCGTTAGCCGTTCGAGTTTTCGTTGCTGCGAAAGCGATTGACGGCATCGAGCAGTTCGGCGGTGCGAAATTGCTCGGCCAATTCGCGGGCTTGGGCGAGTAAAGCGTCTTGCTGAGCGGAATCGTTCTTGATGTCGCGTGCCCTCTTGAGCAGGCTATAGACGCCAAATGACGCCGAGTTGAAGGCCCGCTGCTGGTAGAACCCCAGCGCGAAGCGACCTTGCTCCTCGAGACTCAACACGCGTGGAAACCGAGGTGGCTGGCCTGGTCCCTTTGGCTCGAACTTGACGAGGATCTCGCCGATGCGCCGGTCGATGGCTGCCGCGGCAGTCTCATGATCGCGGCGGACTTTGGACAGATGGTGTCGTGCCAGCCGTGCCAGGATCGGAAAGGCCGCAGCAGGCGCCGACGATGCCGTGCCATAGTACCGCTCGACGACGCCGGCGCTCTTTTTGTCACCTTCGTGGTACTTGTCCTGCAACATTTCAAATACGGCCAGCAAGCGGCCCAGGTTGTAGGCAGGGTCGGCCGTTTCGGCTAATTCGTAGCTTGGCATGAATCCAGTCTCCTTTCGTGACGGGGTATGGTTCTGAGAACAGGCTGTCCGGCGGCTGCGCTCGAGCCGCGTGAGAATGAGTTTGATCAGTGCGAACCGGGACGAGTTAAAGGGATAGGTCCGCTTCTTGGCGTCGGAATCGTCGTTCTTGATAAGGGCAGACTGAAACTCGTCCAGGATTGGCTTGAGGAACGTGACCGGCGGGGCGGTGCCCTCCAGGGCGGCGCGGTACAACTGGACGATACGTTCGGAAACAAGCTTGTCGTCCTTCTGCTCTTTCGACCGTCGTAGCGAGACTCGCGCCAAGTTGCCGATGGCCAAGGGCCAGGCGGCAGGTTCGGTGGCTTGGTTCGCCTTGGCCCTTTTCTGTTTCATTTCTGCGGTGACGGCGATCACGGGGACGATCTCCAAATCCGCCCACCACTGCGCAAAGTGCTGAATGGCTTCGTCCAACGTCTCGTCGATCCAATGTTGGACGACGACGCGGCCCGCGTTCCCGCTGAGCGCGACAGTGTACAACCGGTCGCGTTTAAGCACCTCGCGTTCGACGCCTGCAAGCGGCGCAGAGAGAAACTCGCGAACCTGCTCCGGGTGCGCTTTGGAGATCAGCAAGTTGAACTGCCTAGCCGCTTGGGGTACAGTCTTGGCCCAGAAGCAAATGCTCAGCGGTCCAAGGTTGAGATGGGTGTCTTCGTTGGCCAGTAGTTCGTTGAGGGCCAGCGCGTATGACGCGGCAGCATTCTCGGAGATGGGTGCGTTCTGGCCCATTTCGAAGCCATACGAAGAAAACGCTCTGGATTCCTTGGCAAAGGAAACGACGTAGCCCCCGGACGACAGCCCCGGGACGCCCAGAATCTTCGGCTTGTGCGAGCGGGCCACGGGCAGGCCCGTCTGGCCGGTGACCAGGCACAGCGTTGCGGCGGCAGGCTGTGTCGGCATTGACTGTCGAGTTTGACCCTCCTTCTCGTCTTCTCCATCGACCTGGAACGATAGGCGACGAAACATGTCGAACCAGTACGTTCGCAGGGGATCCGCTTCGTCGTCGAGCGTCAGTGGCACACCATCGACACTGAATCCAAGCGTCGCTGACTTCAACAGGAGCAAGTCTTCGGCCCCTGGACCAAAGCGTCCGGCGAATTCGGGCTTTCCTTTCTTGTTCAGCCGCATGGCCAGGAATGGCAGGTCCCCTCCGACCCGATCTTCACACTCCGTCAGGTATTTTGATTTGAAAGCTAATAGTGCGGCCAAACGTGGATCGCCGGTCGTCGCATGGGCGTCTTGCACTTGGCACCAAAAGTGCTGAAACGCCTTGGCAGGGTTCTTTTCCTTGCGCGGAGCCCTGTCGGGATCCGCGAACACAGGCTCGCCCGTCGCTTTATCCCGGCCAAGCAGCGGAATCGTGCTTTCGGCGAGAAAGTACGCCTTGCCACCGTTGTTCTCGCCCGGAAACCGAGGCAACAGCCGTTCCAGTCCCGGCCGTTCCTTGCCCTTCGCGTCAGCCTGGGACAAGACGATCAGGTGGGGCATCCGCAATTCGCCGTCGCGGCTCAACGGGATAAGGGCGTGTAGGGTGCGGCGTTGGAGCGGCAATTCATCCAGGAGTCGCTTCGACTTGGCCAGTTCGTGTAACGCGGAGAGCAACATCACCCCACCTCCTTGGCCTTGGGCCGGACCAGTTCCACGCGATCAGGATGGCAATCGAGTACGGCGTCTTTGACCTTCGCCTTGAAGAATACGGCGCCAGGCTTAACGTGTCGTTGATCATTGGTTGCGGCTTGGCGGAGCGGATGGTCGAAGACGTCATACAACATCAGGCCCAGGTCTTCCTCGGGCCAGTTCTTATCGAGTTGCACCCTTGCCGTTTCTTCGACCCAATCAAAGTCGGCCGCGAATTCGCGGCACCCCAGTGCCGGCCGATGGAAGCATTTTCCCTTGGCCGCCCGACGGCGGATTTCGCCGACGTACTTGGCGATCGTATCGCGGGGCGGTTCCGCACGGTTGGTTAGCCTCACTTCGGCAGTGACCATGTATTCGACATCCGCCAACGCCAGCATATTGCGTTGTGCGGCGTCCTCCGCTCCGCCACCGGCGGCAATGAACTTGACAGGGGTCTTACCGAGCATCCACGACCGAGCCTGGTCGATACCGATGACGCTGGTCACTTCGTTCCGCCGGAAACTGAACCAGCGTCCGCGTTTGACAACCGCGATACGATCGATGACGTAGCACATCTGCGGCTCCCAGAAGACGGCCTCCAACACGCCGCGCGCTGCCGACGGCGTCATCAGCGGATAGCTAACCCGCTCGACTTTCATCTCGGGCCGCGTGAAGCAAGCGTAGTCCCCCCAGATGCGGAGGGTGATGCAATTGGCTCTGCCGATATCCATGTTCAGTCTCCGAAGGTGATGTTTCCGGGGTTTACGTCCGTCAGGTAGATGCCGTATGATTCAAGTTCTTTCAGGATGAAATGTACGTCGGGCCAGTGCTCGCCGAATTGTCGACGTTTGTCTGCTCGCCAGCGGCGCAGGACGTAATTTGGGTAGTCTGGAGGGCGATCCAGATAGGCCCCGCCAAAATCAAGCAGAAAGGGACGACGGACGATGGTCATCTCAATTGTCAGGAGTTCGTCGTCGTGGTCGATAAACTGCGGTACGTGGTGCCCCAAAACGATGGTAACATCATGGTAACGCAAACGGTGGTAGGCGTCGCGCTCACGGCGGTATCCCGACACGCGATGATGGAACTTTACCGCCAGTGGATTGCCTTCAGCTGGCCGCGCCGTAAGATATACGCTGCCCTGGATTCCACCTCCAAGGCATCTCAGGCACCGTCGTCCCGTGGCCGCCTCGTACAGAACCATGCGCTGCTCCAACGTGTAGGATGAATCTTCCATGTCGCAGATGATGCTATCTTCGCCATATTCAGCGGACGTGCAACTTCGCCTAATCACCGATAATGCAACAGTTCGGTTGGGGCAGGTGGGCCCCGACTTTGCCATCGTCCAGGACGGAGCGACGGTAAAACCTGGCAAGGGCGTACTCGAAATCTTGGTCGATGGGGAACGGTTTGCATGGAACGTTTTTTTGCCCGATGGCTTGGGAAGCGACTCAAAAGAGTTTCGGTTTGACATAACAAGTGATTAGCAAATATACTGCCATTGCGAAGTTCGGTCAACCGGGTTGTCGTGTTCGACTGGATTTTTTCGTGGCCAAACGGTATTTCTGCGATCTCATAGGAGTCCTCGAATCAATCGTGATGGCTCGAAGCATTCTTCCTGAATGGCCGGAATTAATTGCGGGAAAATCTTATTTGAGCCGTGGGGCAGAATCTGATGCCTGCGGCTGCGGATTGAAACAATCAATTGTTCTGTCACGTTTTGGAAACGGGACGAGCCCGCGAGGGTTCGTCCGCGTCTCCTAACATACATAGTCTTCCGGCGGATGCTGCTGAAGATTGAACCATGTCCGTTGTCGGTTCGACGTAGGCTAACATACATAGTCTTCCGGGGGACGCTGCTAAATGCTGACGCCAAGCTGCGGGTCATAGCACCAGGAGGCAAGGACGGGGATTGGGAGCCGTTGGGCGAGCAACGGTTCCAGCGCGCCCATGTCGACCAGCTTCTGATGGTCAGACTGGGGACCGCGACGAAGGTTGACCATAAAGCGTTGCAAGCGGCGAAGCGTATTGCGGTCGAAATGCCCTGTCTTGCGAATGCGTTTGATCAACGCCTGCGCACGGGCGTATGGCACGATCACGGCGATGGTATCATCCTTGATGACACGAGCCCGTTGGGCAACTCTGCTGAAGTTGAAGTTTGCGCGATCCTCCTGAATCGTCTGCTCCCCCCGGCGTGAATGATCCGTCGGCGCGAGCTGGTAAAGTTCGGTGAAGTACGCTCCGAACAACGTGGGGTCGGTGGCGAGACGTTCCGGATCGAGATGTGCCGCGGTGATGCTGGTCGCGCGGCTGTAAATGCCCGGCGGCAACCCGTCGTCCTCGGGATGAAACACCACGACTTCACCCCGCATGGGTCGGCCGGCCGTGTCCTTTAGCTGGCCCTCCCGGTTACAACGGCCAGCGGATTGAACGATCGAATCGAGCGGCCCCATCGCACGGAACACGACAGGGAAGTCGATGTCCACGCCCGCTTCGATCAACTGCGTCGAGATTACCCAACACGGTTTTCCACTCTGCAGCCGCGCCTTGATGCTATTCGGCGCTGGCGGCTTCGAGAGCCCGAGGATGTCGAGCCGGTGAGCCGGACACATGGCGGACGACAGGTGGAACACGCCTTCGCGCGCCTCCGTCATCCGCCCGGCGGCTTCGAGTTCACGCCGCAGGGCTTGCCAAGCGTCGAACGCGTGACGGCGGAGATTCAGGACGCACAACGCTTGATCTTGCCCGCAGAACTCCTGGGGGCGGTGAACAAGCCGGTGCGCCAGTTGATTCCATGTCCAGCGACTGGTAAGCGGTTCGACGACGTAATCCACGCGGCGCAGCCGACGGTAGGAGTTAACGGGGTCCGGCCCGATCTCTACCAATTCATCTGCGGAAAACCCCTGCGGGAGACCGGCCGTCCGTCGAAAGGCCGGCTGCGTGGCCGAACAGAACAGAACGCTCACGCCGAAACGCCGGTTTAGGTCGCGAAGCACGTTCAGGGTAGGGTCCAGCAGATGTGTCGGCAACGTCTGCACTTCGTCGAAGACGACGACACTGCGCGCGATGTTGTGCAACTTACGGGCGCGACTGGGGCTGGCAGCGAACAAGGTTTCGATGAATTGGACAGATGTGGTGATGATGATGGGGGCGTCCCAGTTCTCCATCGCCTGTTCCGCATCGGATGCACCGGCCGGTTCGTCACTGGCTGTCGATTCGTCGTTTCGGCGACGTTCCGGGAAATCCACCGCAGAGTGGTGTTCAAGAACGTGGGCGGCGCCGAGGATGTCCCGGTACTCGCGAGCGTTTTGCTCGATGATGGACAGGTACGGAATGACAACGATCACTCGGCGCAGGTCGTGGTGTTCCGCATGCGAGAGCGAAAAGGCCATCGACGCCAGCGTTTTAGCGCCGCCTGTTGGGACGGTCAGGGTAAAAAAACCCGGCGGAAGGTCCCGCCCCTTGGCGACGCAGGCGTCGAAGACTTCGTTACGCAGGCGAAACAAGTCGTCCCGTGCCGCGCTCTGTGCCCTTCTCCGTCGTTCGGCATCAAGAAGTTCAAGTAGCTTGCCCGGGACGAGCGGTTTGGACGAGCGATTCCAGGCCCGGTTCACCCGTTGCTCTTGGTCCCACTGCTCGGAGTCAAGGCGATCCGAATCGACGAGCATCGAGAACACCATCCGCGTCAGGAACTCGTAGCTGCGCTTACTGGCTTCGTCCGTGTCGTCACACCGGATCGGATCGACCGATGGCAACGGTCCCAGCTCCTGAGGCAACTCAACGCGCTGGAGAAGATCGGCATATCGTCGATCGGCCTGAAACTTGTTTCCCTCAATCAGTCTCTGAAGATCGCTCGCATCATGAAGCCCCGCGTGATGCCCCGCGATGGCGAACGCGGCGAGAGGTAAATCCAAGGCGAAACACGCAGCGGCGGCACCGTACATCGCGTGTGCAGTCTCCGCAGACCTCTGCCCGGCGCTTCCCGCCATCAGATACCGTTGGAATTCATCGCGGTATTTGCCCAGATCGTGCAACAGACCTGTCAGCTCAGCAACGCCGGCAAACTGCGAATCGCCTCGCAGGGCCCGTGAAGCGAATTCGACGCACCGCTGAGCAACGCCGCGCAGGTGCTCGGAGAGTTCCTGATACTTTCGTCGGTCATCGGTGCAGCGAGCAAAGGCCTTGTCCATGCGAGACTCATTCGTTTTCGTCGTTCAACAGTACCGGCGATCGTGCCATACGTACGGTGTGTCTGGCACGGAACCTCTCTGCGGCTTCCCGCCCAGGTTCCAGCCATAGTTGTCCTTGGTCAGTTGCCCGCTGTCAATCAGTGGGGGGAATCTGGTTCGTCGTGGCAGCGGCGTTTTTCAAACGGTTGTTCTCCCATGGCTGGCAGCTTGGGCTTCGGCGTCGAGCAACCTTCTGATGGCGTGCGCCGTCATGCATCGTCCGGGTGGGTCGTGTCCGATCGTTCCGCCCTGCTTGCCCCGCCTTTCTTCCGTATTGTTCGTGTCTTTCGTGGTTCATTCGGAGCCGGTGGCTGGTGCGTCGCGGCGGCGTAGGCGGTTAGCATTTGCTGCAGGTCGGCGGCGATCTCTTCGCGCAGCGACGGGGGTTGCAGGACTTCGGCGGCGGGGCCGAAGCCCAGGATCCAGGGTTTGAGTTCGGCGGTGCTGGACAGCCGCAGCTCGGCGATCAGGCTGCCGTCGCGCTGCGGATGGAGCCGCTGGCTGGAATGCCACTTCTTTTCCTGCACGAACCGCGCGGCGGGCGGCCGGAAACGGAGTGTGACGGCCACGTCGTCGTGGCCTTCGTAGATGCCCAGCGAGCCGACGAAATGGGCGTCCAGTTCCAGGTCCGTGGGTACGCTGAACGGCATCCGCTCGACGTCCGCCTGCTCGATGCGGTCCACCCGCCACGTGCGGACGGCACTGTCCAAAGGCTTGTAGCCGACCAGGTACAGCGAGCCTTGATGCCGCAGCAAGCGGTACGGATGCACGTCGTACGTCACCGGCTCGGTGGCCCGCTGGGAACGGTACGCGATGAACACCACCCGATGCTCTTCGATGGCAATCATCAGCCGATCGAGGATCTCGGCGTGCGGGCCATAGTCGGTGACCCCGAACGCGGTCTCGACAAACAGTCCGTGCATCCGCTCCAGATACCGGACGACCTTGGGACCAAAGGCGGCCCGCAGCT
>Ga0351921_1079_pt1 | contig 12767 bp, 10 predicted proteins | sample BONcelHT113001C9_FD_206869 | JGI IMG/M metagenome (GOLD analysis project Ga0351921, IMG submission 206869) | Enriched cells from coal bed in the Powder River Basin, Montana, United States - BONCAT cells T11 rep2 HSBNCT.T11.300.1.C9 ... | reverse complement strand
ATAGAATGTTGTTTACCTTATGGAGATCATACAAGATTGAGGATAATTATTGACTTGATGAATAAAATATGAAACCAGTGCATAATTAAGGCGAAGTATTGCGCCAGCCTATTTCAGGACGGAATAATTATTTTTAAATGTTAGTGGAATTGTCTGTATAGCAGCGCATTATCAAATGCATTCAGCTAATATTGACTAATTGATTTTGTAATTAACAGACTAACAAAGAGATAGAGCAGTACTTAAATTTCGGAAATGGGCACACTTCCAATAATCTCACAAATCACTCAACTCAAAGGCAACATTTGTTTTCCGATAATTTTCCGCGGCTACTTTTCGGGAACGACGAGGACTGTTTGACAACCGCAGGGAGGAGTTCCGCAGTCGCCGAAAAGTACCAGGAAAATTTGAGGGTACCCTAAAACAATCGGTTGCCGGAGTTGAGTGATTTGTGGGTGGGAAAAAAGCGATGGGCCCGGGGCCCATAAGAAAAGCACCTGCGGTTTTGCAGGTGCTTATTATTTGTTGCAAACGCGGCATTAGCCGCAAAAGCCCCCTCATGGGAGGGGGTTTGGGGGAGGGTAATAAACAATGGGCCCGGGGCCCATAAGAAAAGCACCTGCGGTTTTGCAGGTGCTTTTCTTGTGGGCCCAGCTGGGCTTGAACCAGCGACCCCCTGATTATGAGTCAGGTGCTACTAACCAACTGAGCTATGGGCCCGAAACGGAGTGCAAAAATAGTAAAATTCCTTAAAACCTTACAATTATTTACACTCAATTTATCAGACTTTGATCTCTACTTCAACTCCGCTAGGAAGTTCAAGCTTCATCAAAGCATCTACTGTTTTTGGAGTAGAGCTGTATATGTCCAGCAGACGGCGGAACGAGTTCAGTTCGAACTGCTCACGAGCTTTCTTGTTAACGAATGTAGAGCGGTTAACAGTGAAGATCTTTTTGTCTGTTGGAAGCGGAATAGGACCACTTACAACTGCGCCGGTAGCTTTTACTGTTTTTACGATCTTGTCTGCCGATTTGTCAACAAGCATATGATCGTAAGATTTTAGCTTAATTCTTATTTTTTGGCTCATATCTTTAATTTTTTCTCTTTTATTCGTCTGAATCGGTATCAAATTTCTTACCGCCGGCCTTCTCGATAACCTCTTTTGCAAGGTTAGCAGGAAGTTCGGTATAGTGAGAGAACTCCATGGTACTGGTTGCCCTTCCTGAAGATAGTGTACGAAGAACAGTTACATAGCCAAACTGCTCTGAAAGCGGAACCTTGGCTTTAACGATTCTTGCATTTCCTTTGGAATCCATGTTGTTAATCTGGCCTCTGCGTTTGTTAAGGTCACCGATAACATCACCAAGGTAATCTTCCGGAGTAACAACTTCAAGAGACATGATAGGCTCCTGAATATATGGATTTGCCTTAGGGCATGCTTTGCGGAATGCCTGTCTTGCGCAGATTTCAAATGATAGTGCATCTGAGTCAACTGCGTGGAATGAACCGTCTTTAAGAATTACCTTAAGTGAGGTAACCTCGTATCCGGCAAGAACACCGTTAGCCAAAGCTGCTTTGAAACCTTTCTCAACAGATGGAACATACTCCCTTGGGATATTACCACCTTTAACCTCATCAATAAACTGAAGTCCGGTAATACCTTCGTCTGCAGGGCCGATTTCAATAATGATATCTGCAAATTTACCACGACCACCGGTCTGCTTCTTGAATACTTCGCGATGCTGAACGGTTGAACGGATAGCCTCTTTGTAGTTAACCTGAGGTGCACCCTGGTTAATTTCAACTCCAAATTCTCTCCTTAGACGGTCTACGATGATCTCCAGGTGGAGCTCACCCATTCCGCTGATTACGGTCTGGCCGGTCTCGTGATCTGAACGAACAGTAAATGTAGGATCCTCTTCTGAAAGTTTTGAAAGTGCCATTCCCAGTTTGTCAAGGTCTTTCTGTGTTTTTGGTTCAACAGCCAGACCGATAACAGGATCAGGGAAAGACATAGACTCAAGTACAATCGGGTGGTTTTCTACACAGATAGTATCACCTGTGCGAAGTTCCTTAAAGCCAACAGCTGCACAGATGTCTCCCGCTTCAACAAAATCGATTGGATTTTGTTTGTTGGAGTGCATCTGGTAGAGGCGGGCTACCCTCTCTTTCTTATCTGATCTTGTATTCAGTATATATGAACCGGAATCAAGCTTGCCTGAATATGCTCTGATATATGCAAGACGGCCAACAAAAGGGTCGGTTGCAATTTTGAACACCAGACCGCAGAACGGCTCTTTTACATTTGTTTTACGAATCTCTTCCATTTCTGTATCAGGGTTTATACCCTTAACATCTCCGATATCAAGCGGAGAAGGAAGATAGCGCATTACTGAGTCAAGCAGGTGCTGAACACCTTTATTTTTAAATGAAGAACCGCAGGTTACAGGCACAACAGCCATATCGATGGTTGCTTTGCGCAGTGCTGCTATAATCTCATCATCAGAAATAGAGTCAGGATTATCAAAAAACTTCTCAAGAATTGCATCATTATACTCTGCAATTGATTCGATAAGTTTTCCTCTCCACTCATCAACCTCGTCAACCATATTTGCAGGCACCTCTTTAACTACGTAGTTAACAAGTTCTTTGTTGTCCTGGTCGTAATAGTATGCCTTTTTTGAAACGAGGTCTATTATGCCTTCGAATTTATCCTCTGCACCTATAGGAAGTGCGATAGGAATTGCATTTGCTCCAAGCTTACTGTTTATCTCCTCTACAACCGCATAAAAATCTGCTCCAACACGGTCCATTTTGTTAACATAAGCCATTTTTGGCACATGATATTTGTCGGCTTGGCGCCATACGGTCTCAGACTGAGGCTGTACGCGGCCTACTGCGCAAAATGTTGCAACAGTACCGTCTAGTACTCGTAGTGATCTCTCGACCTCTACAGTAAAGTCTACGTGGCCGGGAGTATCAATAAGGTTTATCTGATACTGGTTTCCGTCGTAGTTCCAAAATGCTGTGGTTGCAGCTGAAGTGATAGTAATACCACGCTCCTGCTCCTGAACCATCCAGTCCATAGTAGCAGCTCCGTCGTGTACTTCACCCATTTTGTGGGTCTTACCTGTATAAAACAGGATTCTCTCAGATGTAGTCGTCTTTCCGGCATCAATGTGAGCCATGATGCCTATGTTTCTTGTGTATTGTAAATCTCTTGCCATTTAATTGGTTCTGGGGTGCTTAAAACCGGAAATGCGCAAATGCCTTGTTAGCTTCTGCCATTTTGTGCATATCCTCTTTTCTCTTGTATGCAGCGCCTTCGTTGTTATAAGCTGCCATAATTTCTGCGGCAAGTTTATCTGCCATTGTATGAGCAGATCTTTTGCGTGCATACATAATCAGGTTTTTCATTGAAAGTGAAATCTTTCTTTCCGGACGCACCTCCGTTGGAACCTGGAAGTTTGCACCACCCACTCTGCGGCTTTTCACCTCTACCTGTGGGGTTACATTCTCAATAGCTTTTTTCCAGATTTCGAGAGGAGCCTTTTCAGAATCTTTCATCTTTTCGCCGACAATGTCTAGTGCATCATAGAAGATGCGATAGGCGATACTCTTCTTGCCCTGTAACATCAAATTGTTCACGAATCTGGTAACACTAGTGTCGTGAAATTTGGGGTCGGGAAGTAGAATCCTCTTTTTAGGCTTCGTTTTTCTCATTACTTAGATAATTGAATTGATAATTACTTTTTAGGTTTAGCTGCTGTCTTCTTAGGTCTCTTAGTACCGTACAGCGAGCGTCCTTGCTTACGTCCGTCTACACCTGCAGTATCAAGTGCACCGCGAAGGATGTGGTAACGAACACCAGGAAGGTCTTTAACACGACCACCGCGTACAAGCACAATAGAGTGCTCCTGAAGGTTGTGACCTTCACCCGGTATATACGCGTTAACCTCCTTCTGATTGGTGAGGCGCACACGAGCTACTTTACGCATAGCTGAGTTTGGTTTCTTAGGAGTTGTAGTGTAAACACGTACACAAACTCCGCGTCTTTGAGGACAAGCGTCAAGCGCACGAGATTTACTCTTCTCTACGATAACCTCGCGGCCCTTGCGAACTAACTGTTGAATTGTTGGCATAATTAGTTGTTATTCTTAACTTTAACTATTTCCGTTATACAAAACGGGTTGCAAAGGTAAGATTATTTTCTTTAATTACAAACAACTTATGAACATTTTATATGTGAAATATGGCCTAAATTTGCTATGTTAGTCGCATTAAAAAAATCAACAAAGCCATATCATGAAAATTTCAGAAAAAGCAAAGTCATTTATTGAACAGGAAGATCGTTACGGAGCACACAATTACCACCCTTTGGAGGTTGTCCTTTCCAAAGGAAAAGGAGCCTATGTATGGGATGTAGACGGAAAGAGATATTTCGATTTTCTCTCTGCATATTCAGCAGTTAACCAGGGGCACTGTCACCCAAAAATTGTAGAGGCTCTAACCACACAGGCACAACAACTTTGCCTCACTTCACGGGCATTTTATAATGACAAGCTTGGACCATATGAGGAGTTCATTCACAATTACTTCGGGTATGATAAAATTTTGCCAATGAACTCCGGTGCAGAGGCTGTAGAGACCGCGCTGAAACTATCAAGAAGATGGGGCTATATAAAGAAGAGTATTCCCGAAGACAAAGCCCTCATCATAGGTTGTGAAGGCAACTTCCACGGAAGGACCATCTCTATTGTCTCTCTCTCAACCGACCCCGATTCGTACGCAATGTACGGCCCATTCACTCCGGGTCTTGTGAAAATACCATACAACAACGCAGAGGCTCTTGAAAAAGTACTTGAGGAGAGAGGGAAACATGTAGCCGCTTTTCTTGTGGAGCCTATACAGGGTGAGGCCGGTGTTTTTGTTCCGGACGAGGGATATTTGAAAAAATGTTATGAATTATGTAAAAAACACAATGTTCTTTTTGTGGCCGACGAGGTTCAGACAGGTATTGCCCGTACCGGTAAAATGCTTTGTTGCGACCATGAAGAGATTCGTCCCGATATTGTAATTCTAGGTAAAGCAATCTCCGGAGGAGTATTACCGGTTTCTGCAGTACTTGCCGATGACCACATAATGCTTACGATTAAACCGGGAGAGCATGGCTCAACATTTGGAGGATTTCCACTTGCCTGCCAGGTTGCGAAAGCAGCACTTGAGGTTGTAAAGGAGGAGAAACTGACCGAAAAGGCCGAATATCTGGGAGAAATATTCAGAAGAGAGATGAAGGCTTTTGATTCGCCATTCATTGAGCTTGTTAGAGGCAAAGGGCTGCTCAACGCGGTAGTTATTAAGCCATTCAACGGAAAAGAGGCGTGGGATGTATGTCTTAAAATGGCTGAAAATGGTCTGATTGCCAAACCAACCCATAAACATATAATCAGATTTGCGCCACCTTTGGTAATAACCGAAGAGGAGTTGATGGAGGCAATAGGGATAATTAAAGCGTCAATAAAATCTCTTGAGAATTAAAATGTAAATCGGAATATTATAAAGTATAAACTTTAAAAGGACAGATGCAGTCAACAAACAAAATATTGATGGTCAGACCATCTAACTTTGGCTTTAATAGTCAAACATCGGCAAATAATGCTTTTCAGAAAGAGGGGTTCGCAGAGATGGCAAACGAAAAAGCTACAGCTGAATTCGATAATTTTACGGCAATGCTAAAAGATGCCGGTGTTGAGGTTATGGTAATAAATGATACTCCCGAACCTCACACTCCTGATTCTGTATTTCCAAACAACTGGTTTTCGACACATGAGGGAGGTACACTTGTTCTTTATCCAATGTTTGCGCCAAATCGCAGGCTAGAGAGAAAAGAGGGGGTTATTGATTATCTCAAGAGTAACTTCAAGGTAAAAAGAGTTGTAGATCTCACAGATTTTGAGAAAAAGGGGGAGTTTCTTGAAGGTACAGGAAGCATGATTCTGGACAGAGATAACTGCATAGCCTTTGCCTGCCGTTCGCAAAGAACAGACGAAATTGTGCTTGAACAATTCTGCGACGAACTTGAGTACGATTATCTGATTTTTGATGCGTGTGACGCTTCGGGAAAACCAATCTACCACACAAATGTAATGATGTGCGTAGGAACTGCTTTTGCAGTAGTATGCCTGGACGCAATAGATGACATTAACCAAAGAGAAGATCTTATCGGCCTCATAGAGGAGAGCGATAAGGCGATTATTGAAATCTCACTTGAGCAGATGGAGGAGTTTGCAGGTAACATGCTTGAAGTGAGGGGTAAAGAGAGTCAACAGTTGCTTGTTATGTCTGCTCGTGCAAAGAGAGCACTCACTAATGAGCAGGTTGCAAAACTTGAAAAATATTGCAAAATTATTGCACCCGAACTTGAAACAATCGAGAATAACGGAGGCGGTTCTGCCAGATGTATGATGGCAGAGATTTTTATTTAGCTCTCCTTTATTAACCCGTTCCTGTACGCTGACACAAGATTCATAAGGTCGTCGATCTGCTTTTGCAGTTCGGCGCCTATGTCTGTGTCCCTTACCAACCTTCTTTTATTACTGAATTCAACAACGGTAGTCTCAGATATGATATCGTCTCCATCTTCAATAGCCTTTTGAGTCGATATGAATGGCTGATGTTGAATCAAAAGCAGACCATGAGAGTTGTAGATTAGGGTATATCCAGCAATACCTGTTTCAGGTTGATAGGCTTTTGAGTAACCACCATCTATTACAAGCAACTTTCCGCCTGCCTTTATTGGAGATTCTCCTTTGCCGGTTTTAACCGGGATATGGCCGTTAATGATATGCGACTGACTATCCTCGATACCAAACTCTTTGAGTATCATTTCGCAGATCTGCTTGTTATCTTTCAGGTAGTAGTAATATCCCTTCTTCTCTTTATGTGTCTCCTTTTCGGCAATAAAATACCTTTCAAAGGTTGCCATCTTCTCTTTATCGAATTGAGGAGAGTAGGGACCGCACCACAAGTACCAGATCATATCTTTTGCCGTATGTTTATTGGGTTTTCCCCTCTCTTCAAAGAACGCCTGCCTAACCATTTTGTCAAATTTGTCAAAAAGGGCCTTTCCGGCATACTCCTCTCCCGATATACGGATACTTTTAAGCGTACCGTCTTCATTAAGCGGCATAGATCCATGATAGAGCAGATTGGAGTTTCTAACCAGATAAACAGAGCCGTGGTTGTAGATACACCTCATGTGTTTATACAGCTTTTCGCTTGTTAAGAAATAGTGCATCAGGCTATCAACCAGATCATGCTCCTCCTCTGTAAGTTTATAAGGGTCGGCAGGGTCTATGGTAGGGAAGTTTGTGTCCTTTAAAGCATACTCTACACCCTCCAGGGTAATAGTGCCTTTCTTAAAATCAACCAGGTGCAACAGCCTCCTGTCATCCATCTCAAAGTCCTTGTTTCTTGCAATAACAGCCCCTTCCAGTTTAAACTGAATTACCGAAATAGCCTTATGCATTTGAGATATCATTTTTATGTGCTTACCCTTAACCGGCTCATCCTGATTTGCCTTTGGCTTGAACAGTGCACAAGGGTCGTCGCCATAAGTCTCCATTGCAAATGTTGCAAGTGGCATAAGGTTAATTCCGTAACCCTCCTCCAGAGTTGCAAGGTTTGCATACCTAAGTGATATGCGAATTACATTTGCCATGCAGGCCTCGCTTCCCGAAGCAGCACCCATCCATACCAAATCGTGGTTGCCCCACTGAATGTCAAAGTTGTGATAGTTACAAAGCAGATCCATTATTATGTGAGCACCCGGGCCACGATCATAAATATCTCCAATAATGTGGAGGGAGTCTATCGTAAGTTGTTGGATTACATTGCAAATAGCAATAATAAAATGTTTTGCCCTTCCGGTAGAGACAATTGTTGATATAATTGCCGCGATATACTCCTGTTTATTTGGCTCAGCAAGTGATTCGTGAAGAAGCTCCTGTATAATGTACGAATACTCCTTTGGAAGGGCCTTTCTCACTTTTGAGCGGGTGTACTTTGAAGATACATTACCACATACCCTCATAAGCCTGACAAGAACAATTTTGTACCACTCGTCTATCTCTTTTCCCTCTCTCTCCTTAATAATCTTAAGCTTCTCCTTTGGATAATAGATAAGAGTGCATAACTCCCTCTTTTCAGATTCGCGAAGAGAGTGCCCGAATATCATCTCTACCTTTTTGCGGATAACACCCGACGCATTTTTTAGAACATGGCTAAAGGCTTCATGCTCTGCGTGAATATCGGTAAGAAAATGCTCGGTTCCTTTGGGGAGATTAAGAATAGCCTCCAGATTTATAATCTCTGTTGTAGCGTCAGAAATTGTTGGAAAGCTTTTGGCAAGCAGTCGCAGGTATTTAAGGTCTTTCATAAAGTAATCTGTTTATGCTCGTTTAATGAATTTTTCAACAACCTCAAGCAGCTTGGTTGATTTAATAGGTTTTGTTATTATTTCGTTGCATCCTGCTTCTAAAGCCTCCCGGTGGTCAGCCTCAAAGGCATTTGCTGTTTGAGCAATAATTGGAACAAATGACGACTCTGAACGGATAATTTTTGTTGCCTCAAGGCCATCCATCATTGGCATTTTAATATCCATAAGAACAAGGTCCGGCTTGTGAGATTTAAAAAGAGAGACTGCCTCTATTCCGTTTTTGGCCCATAATATTTTGTAATATTTTGAGAGAATAATTTTCAGCAAAATGTAATTACTCTCAAGATCTTCTGCAATGAGAATACTAGGCGTGGCACCGTTTTGGGGAGTGCCGGCCGGAGTGTTGCTATTATCCATATTCATATCAGTTGTTGGATGTAAATCACTTAAATAATTATTCGGTAATGTTTTATGTGGAAGAGAGTAGGTTATGGTTGTGCCTTTTCCCACTGACGATTCAGCTCTTATAGTGCCACCGAAAAACTCTATCAACGCTTTACAGATTGGAAGTCCCAGTCCCGAACCCGAACTAAACTCATCTGCTTTATAAAAACGGCTGAAGACCTTTTCCAATTGACTGTTAGTCATCCCTTTTCCGGTGTCCGAAACATAAATCTCTGTAAATTCACCGTTAACTCTGGCTCCGATTCTTATTTCGCCTTTTTCTGTAAACTTAATGGAATTGCCAACAAGATTATTCAAAATCTGATAGTTACGAAGTCTGTCAAAAACCAATAAAATATCACTCTCCCCAAGATCAGAAGTAATTTTCACACCCTCTTTTACAACACGCTGGTGAATGGACATTATCTCTTCAATTTGCTTGTTAAGGGAAAACTCTCTTACATCAAACTTAATTGAATTGGATTCAATTCTGGAGAGGTCAAGTATGTCGTTAATAAGACCTAAAAGCATCTTTGCATTTGAGCTGATAATGTCGGAGAACTCTGCTTTTTCAGTTTCTGTGTATCCATTATCTGAGAGAAGGGCAGAAAAACCTACTATTCCATTAAGAGGGGTACGAATCTCGTGGCTCATATTGGAGAGAAATGCTGTTTTGAGCTTATCAGACTCCTCTGCCCTTTTTTTCGCCTCTATAAGCTCTTTCTCCCTCTCTTTATACTCGTTTATGTTTATATCCATTCCATAAACATTTGTGTTTACGGAATCTCCCTCTCTGTTAAGCTGAATAATACTCCTACGCTGCCACCATTCATACTTGCCCTCTTTGAGTACCCTGAAATCAGTCGAGGAGATCTCCTCCATATTGTTGGAACCGGTGGAATTATGGTGCTCCTTAAGCAGTATCTTGTCATCAGGGTGAACCATCTCCAGAAAATCTTCTAATTTTCTTGTTTCGTCAAAATTTTTGCCCGCAACAGACTTGAAACTCTCGTCAAATATGAATTGATTTTCTGAGGGATTATAATACCAAGTGTAAAACATGGCAGACTCCATTGCAGTCCTTAAAAAGCGTGACAGTCGGTAAAATTCTGTAATGTCCCTGAACACAAAAACCAATTGCCTAATCTTTTCCTTGGTGTCAACTACCGGAAAAATTTCTCCGGTAATGAATCTGTATTCAGAATTTCTAACTTTTAGAACAAAATCGGGAAGCAGAGATTGGGGCACTCCTGATTTAAGGGCAAGAATCATGAAATTCTCAAAGGAGGGTTTTCCTGCCGGCTGAGACAGATTAAAAACCTCATTAAAATTCTTCCCAATGTGAGGTCCGGGAGAGCCGGACAACTCTTCTGCTTTTTTGTTTATCTCGATTATATTAAAATCCCGGTCAAGAGATACAACGCCTTCGGACATTACTTTAAGTGTGTTGTCAAGCAGCTCTTTTCTCTTTAAATTTTCTGCAGCAAGATGTTCGTTTTCAAGTGTAAGTCTTCTATGCCTTATGTGATACAGAGTGAAAATCAATAGAGAAAGCAGAAGAATTGAAAAAAGAGCCAGCAGGAAATTTATTTCAATTCGGTAATTTTCCAGCAAAGAGTCAGGTTTGTTCAGAAACTGAGAGCCTCTAGGAAGGTCTTTCGAGGATATGTTCCACTTGTTCATTGCATTGTAATCAAACAGAAGTCTGTAATCCCTTAATGTATCATGGAATACTCCAGAGGAGTCCAGACGGTTAGCCATCTTTGCGACCTTATACCCAATGTCCCAGGTTGATGATGTGTAACCTCCAATTACCCCCGACCCAAAAGAGAGGTATTGGGTGGCCAGAATTGGAAACTGTTCAATTTCAGTCAGAAATGGTTCTGTTGAGATACTTAGTTTGTAGTTGCCGTAATTATCTAATTGCCAAGAAGATAATATTATAAATGTGTTTGACGGGTATTGCTTAACCTCATTAATAAACTCCCTGAAATTGTTTTTTTTAATCCTTATATAATGGATTAAAACACCATCTATACTCCTGCCAAGCTGCTCTCTGGCAATGTCCACCTCAATATCTCCATATGGGCTTTCATCTGTTAAAACCAGAACGTTCTTTGTCTGAGGAAATAACCTCATTCCCAACTTAAAGTTCTCTTTGAAAAAGAGCTGGGTAGCTACAGTAGAAATTTTGTCAGACTTTTGAATATTTGAACCGTTATAGACAACAGAAATAAGAGAAATTCTTTTGGGAATAAGAGAGTCAGCATCCATAATGAGTCTGTGTGCCTCTGAGTCAGTTGCAACTAAGATATCGGTTGAGAATCTGATAAAAGGTGTTTGGAGAACCTGCTTAAACCGTTCAAGCTTATTGTAATAGGCTCCCTCTCCTGTATTGTCGACGGTCAGTGTCCTTACCCTTGATTGAATTTTATGGCTTGAAAGATAACTTGCAAAACCGGCATTTAATTCAGACAGTCTTTCGGAATTATGAATTTTTGTGTAAATTAGCGTGAATGACTTCTCTTTGTTCTGGGGGGACTCATCAGGAGCATAATAGCTCTGAGAGCGAATGATGCCAAAATTACCCAGAAAGAGCAATAAAAAGAGTATAGTTGTGAGAGAGGTACGCATTAATTTGATTGTTTAGCCAAAGTTAATAAAAAATCATCCTGCAGACAGAATAAGAGATGTACTTTAAATATTTTAATCAAACTAAAACAGACAGATATGTTTTTTGAATTACCAAAATTGCCTTACAAAGCAGATGAGCTTAATCCTGTGATCAGCCCGTTAACAATGGAGTATCACTACGGGAAACACCATCAGGCCTATGTAACAAACCTCAACAACCTTATTAATGGAACAGAGTTCGCCAAGATGAACCTCGAAGAGATTGTTATGAAATCAGATGGTGCAATTTTCAATAATGCAGCACAGGTTTGGAACCACACTTTCTACTTTCATTCGTTTAAACCTAAAGGAGGAGGAGCTCCCAAGGGTCCTCTGGCCTCAGCTATTGATAGTGAGTGGGGCTCTTTTGATAATTTCAAAAAAGAGTTTTCCAATGCAGCACTAACAGTTTTTGGCTCAGGTTGGGCATGGTTGGTTAAGGACAAAGATGGTAAGCTGTCTATTACAAAAGAGAGTAATGCAGGAACTCCTGTTAAAAACGGGCTGACAGCCATTCTTACATTTGATGTTTGGGAACACGCCTATTATCTTGATTACCAGAATAAAAGGGCAGATTATATTGCAGCACTCTGGGACATTGTTGACTGGGATATTGTCTCTGCCAGATTTTAAACAGCAACTTAAACAAGGGCTTTAGACAGTACTTTTCTTTTCATCAGAAAGGACATCATTACGGTTCTAACTACAAGGTGTATCATATATGCCAGGTAGAGAGCCTGAAGGCCCATCTGGTTTTCCAACGTATAAAAGGTTATAAAGAACGATGCTGCCGAAAGCAACATTGTGTCTCTTATCGCCTTTGATGCAGTGGCTCCGATGAATATTCCGTCAAGAATGAATGCAGTACAACTGAGCAGAGGGACAATTAAAAGCCACGGAAGGTAATCAGCAGCCGATGCCAAAACTTCTTGATTGTTGGTCATAAGTCTGAAAAGAAACTCATCTGCAAAAGCATAAGCAACAGTAGATATTGCGGCAACAACGAGTGTCCAACGGAAAAGAACGGCTATGGCCCTTTTAAGGGAGGTTATGTCTTTCGAACCTATGAATCTACCTGTTAAAGCTTCCCCTGCATATGCAAATCCGTCAATAAAATATGAGTAAAGCAACATGAGTTTCATCATAATTGTGCTTACTGCAAGTAAATTGTCGCCATAACGTGCTGCTATGCTGGTGAACCCGGAATAGACCA
>Ga0351921_1086_pt1 | contig 12954 bp, 15 predicted proteins | sample BONcelHT113001C9_FD_206869 | JGI IMG/M metagenome (GOLD analysis project Ga0351921, IMG submission 206869) | Enriched cells from coal bed in the Powder River Basin, Montana, United States - BONCAT cells T11 rep2 HSBNCT.T11.300.1.C9 ... | reverse complement strand
TCGGTTCTGAGATTATTCTGCAGAAGACGAATGAAGGAGCAATAAGTTACCTTCATGATCGAATCGCTTAGATTGAAGCCTCTGGGAAAAATCTCACCGAAGTTATGCAGAAAATAGATGCTCAGGTCAAAGACATATCCAAGCGGCTTGAGCAGCTCTATCGGCAGGCACAGGAGTCACAGCAGGTTACGGGCGGAGCAGGTCCCAGGTAAAGGGGTTATTCCCTGTTGGTGGTCTCTGATGTTTAAAGCGCTAAAAGAGAAATTTCTCTCCGTCAGGCAGCGGCTGGAGACCACCATCGGTGATCAACAGCCCCCCTTAGAAAGTATTGGTAAACCTGATCCGCATCTGCCTGAATCCTCTTCTCCCTCCGGAGATGAGGGTGCTGCGGTAAAAATTGAAGAACCTGTTGTAACTACAGTAGATCAGCAGAAGAAAGCGCCTTCTTTTACTCAGAAAGTGGTCTCTCTTGTGAGGGATCGTGAATTTATTATCGCTGCAAAAGATATTGAAGATACTCTCTCTGATCTTGAGATCGGCCTTCTTGAGAGTGATGTAGCCTTTTCTGCAGCAGATGCAATCCTCAGGTGTGTTCGTGATGATCTAACCGGATCAAAGCGAAAAATTGGTTCTTCTGTTGATGCGATTATAACTCATGCTCTCTCTGATGCTCTCCTCTCTGTTCTTGGAGAGGGGGTTGATATCAGGAAGTTTATCGATGCTCATGAAAAACCGGTAAAAATCCTGTTCACCGGAGTAAATGGCACCGGGAAGACAACTTCAGTTGCAAAAGTAGCCAGTTATCTTCGAAATCATGGATATTCGGTTGCTATTGGAGCTGGTGATACGTTCCGCGCTGGTGCAATCGAACAGATTGATGTTCACGGAGAGCGACTTGGTATAAAAGTAATTCAGCATCAGGAAGGTTCGGATCCGTCTGCTGTTCTTTTTGATACCGTTCAATATGCAAAAGCCCACAATATTGACGTTGTCCTTGGTGATACTGCTGGCAGATTTCATAACCGTGTTAACCTGATGAATCAACTCAGCAAGATTCGCCGGGTAATTCAGCCTGATCTCATTGTGTATGTGGATGAGGCGGTTGCCGGTAATGACGCGGTTATTCGTGCAGAGGAGTTTTCCAAATCTGTTGGAATGGATGCGGTCATGTTGACGAAAGTTGATATGGATCCGAAAGGTGGAGCTGCAATCTCCATTGCTCATGCAGTAGGAAAACCTCTCATTTTTATCGGCACCGGTCAGGGGTATGATGATATCATGGCCTTTGATCCGAAATTAATCGTTGCTGATCTTCTGGCTGGTGATGCCTGATGCTTGGAAACCTTGGGACAAATCTTAAGGATGCACTCAAGAAACTTGCAGGTAAGACGGTTATTGACCGGGTTGCTGTAGAGGAACTGGTTAAGGATCTGCAGCGTGCTCTTCTTCAGGCTGATGTCAATGTCAAGCAGGTGATGCAGCTTTCACAAACGATCAAAAAGCGTTCTCTTGATGAGGAACCTCCAAAAGGGGTTACTGCAAGGGAGCACGTACTCAAGATTGTCTATGAGGAACTGGTCAGTCTTGTTGGGGGCAAGGTAGAGGTCAACCTTGGGAGACAAACCATCCTGATGGCCGGTCTGCAGGGCTCTGGAAAGACCACAACCACTGCGAAGATTGCCCGCTTCTTTAAGAAAAAAGGGCTCCGTGTCGGGGTTATTTGTGCCGATACTTTTCGTCCCGGTGCATATACTCAGATTAAGACCTTGTGTGACCGTGTTAATGTCACTTGTTATGGAGATCCAAAAGAGATTGATGCCAGGAAAATTGTTTCTGATGGCCTGAAGCAGCTCAAGGATGAGGTTATCATCGTTGACACCCAGGGGCGCCATGCTCTTGAGGATGATCTCATCCAGGAGATTGTCGATCTCAATGACCTTACACAAGCTACCCACCGGTGGCTTGTTCTTGATGCGGCACTTGGGCAGCAGGCTCGTGAGCAGGCCCGCAGGTTCCATGAAGCAGTACACATCGATGGTGTTATCATCACCAAGATGGATGGAACTGCAAAAGGTGGTGGCGCTCTTTCTGCAGTATCTGAAACTGGTTCTGGGATTGTATTCATCGGAGCCGGCGAGACCATCGAAGATCTTGAATGGTTTGATCCTGACAGTTTCATATCACGTCTTCTTGGTATGGGCGATCTTAAAGCCCTTGCCGAGCGTGTTCAGGAGAGTATCAACGAGGAGGACATTGATGTTAACGCAATGCTTTCCGGGAAGTTTACTCTTCGTGACATGTACAAACAACTTGAAGCAGTAAACAAGATGGGCCCTCTTAAACAGGTGCTGAGCATGCTTCCGCTTGGAGGGATGGAAGTTCCTTCAGAAGCTGTTGATGTGACATCAGTGAAGATGGAACGGTACCGGATAATCATGGATTCAATGACCAATGCTGAACTTGATGATCCTACGGTGCTGAATGGCTCACGCGTGCACAGGATAGCTCAGGGTGCCGGTGCAACCCTTGAAGAAGTGCGTGAACTCATCAAGTACTACAAGATGATGAAGAGGACCTTTAAAACCCTGAAAGGTGGGGAGCGGGGGATGCAACGGCTCATGAAGAAATTTGGCCGGTTCTCCTGATTATATGACTTCATTTGTGGTAATTGGTCATTGTGCCCATACAGATGGTTCATTTAGTCTGAATGATCTGCCTGGGAGCGGGGGCCGGATGGATCTCCTCTGCCGCTCTGTGCAGGCCTCCCTCTTCCTTTCTCATGGTATCAGGGAAGATGCCTCATGCCTGCTTGTCATGGCCGGCGGTCCGGGACCTGATAAGACGGTATGGTTTGACGGGAACCATGTCCGCAGCCTGAGTCCTGATGAACGAAGTAGTGCTTCATTTATCAAAAAAGCTCTGGATATCCCTGCTGGCAATCTCTATCGTGAGGTGTCACCTGGCGTAATGGTCCGAAAAGGTGGGATTGAACAGATTCTTGCTGAGCACCGCTGTGGCATTCTTGATGAGAAAGGAAACGATATCAGGAATACTTCTGCTGGTGAATTTCCTGATGTTTTTATCCTTTCGGATCATCTGAATTTTACTCCTGATGAAGAGAAACAGCTACAGGATCTGCCCAGGTATTCCCTCGGTCCGCAGGTTCTGCATGCTGACCATGCAATCGTACTGCTCTGGAATGAGATTGATCGGAGAAGAGCCTGATGGATCTGACTGAATTATACCGTAATGTCAAGGAGTATGGCGACATATGTGATCATTGTCTTGGCCGTCTTGTTGCAAAGCGATCTTACGGCCTTTCAAATGATATGCGTGGAAGAGCAATCAGAATTGCATCTGCGCTCATTGAAAATGTCCCATACTGTCCTCCAACTGAACCCTGCTGGATATGCAACAATTTTTTTGATCAGACTGCGGTCTGGGCAAAGCGGGTTGTTGCCGCACTTGACGGAATTGAATGCAGGACATTTCTGGTAGGATCAAAAGTCCCTCCATTGATAGCTGAAGCTGGTATTACCGCGATATCCTCAAAGACGCGGGTGAAAACGCCGATATGGGGGTCGCCTTCAATCGAGACCGTACGGTCCATCTCACTCCTCAGCCAGCTCGGCCTGCACTTGTCCGTCTTCGAGCTTCATAGCCCGGACACGGATTCGTACTGGCGGCTTCTGGGAACCACGGGACCAGATCTTCTCGTTGATGGAAGCGTCAAGCTTCACATCTTCGCTCTTCATATGGTGTCCCAGGAATTCCCTGATATCCTTGATTGCTCGTGCACTGCGTCTCCAGCGGGGAACACGCCTGACTTTCCCAAGAGGGATATTATAGATCTGCTCATTTAGCGTATTAGTCATCGTATTACACCTTCAGAGTGCTCCGCCGCCAGCTGTGGCGTGCAGGGTGGGTCATAACTTTTCTCTTCGTCTTTATCATAACCCACTGTGGCACACGCCGGTTCTGCTGGGTTTTCTTTGAAAGCCGGATCTTCCGGCACTTTGATAATTTACTCATGCTATTATCTCCAGATGACTGTTTCTACCAGTCACGAGGGATTGCTCATGATCCTGCGGAAAGATTGACGCAGAGGAAATACCCCGCCTATCAAGTTCCTGCCTGATCTCATGTTCATAGTCCCCGCTGCGTATCTGCCCGGTCTCTCCATAGGTTACTATGAGATGCCTGGCAGATAGACGCTGTACCTCCCGTTTCGGGTATCCGAATAACGGACGGACATAGGAACATCCATGCCGGTCTGATATACTCCTGACTTCACTATCAGTAAGAAGTGGAACCCGGTCACCAAACCGGGTCCCGTCCCCGATAACTTCATACAGGCCACAGAGGGCATGGATCGCCTCCCGGTGAATCCGCTGGATTGTATCTCCAGGGTACCCGCATTGCACAATCATATCCACCATACCGTCAAGAAAGCCGGATGGAAAGACTCGTTTGTGATGAGGAAACCCAAGGGCAGCTGCTGCCTGTTCAATCTGCACAATTGCAGTGCCGGAAGAGAAGACAAAGGTGTTTAATTCCACCTCATAATTCTCTGAAAGCAATAATGCTGCCAGAGAACTATCTTTCCCTCCTGAGAACAGGACACCAGCTTTCATCCTTTACGCCGGATGTTGAACTCACGTTTCGTTGGAATTACCTGTTTGAGAATGACTTTCAGCTGCTCGTCATTGATCTTTGTTTTGATCCTGCCACTTTGCGCAAGCATTACCAGTTGTTGCTCAACAGACCGGGCAAAATCCGGTTTGGTAAGTTTAATGGTATTCAAGCGTTCGCGTGCCTCAGGCTCAAGAATCTGCATGAGAACCGAATGAATCTGGGCCTCATACTGACGTTGCCGCTCGGCTTCATCCTGCTGGCCTGCAGCCTGCTGCTGCATCTCCATCATTCTGCGCCGGCGAATATCTGCTAATTCATCATCTCCCATTCAGGAGCACCCCATACTGATTACGCGGACTCAGATACAATGCTGTACGCCACTCCATCAAGGAACGATACCCCGGCCGGAGTAACAACTCTGCCGCTCTTGTGCGTGGTAACATACCCTGCCGCTTCGAGCTGCTGAACTGCCTTTCTCAGGATGGAGCCACTCCCCTTAACCGTCTTATTCGGCTTGGAGCCTCTGTTCTTACTTCCGCCATATACCGAACGCATTCGCTCAACACCGACTGGTCCATCAACATAGACACGCCTCAGGACAGCGGCGGCACGAGTGTACCACCAGTCCGGATCTTCAGGAGGCATCCCTTTGTGGGAACCAGTCTTTGCAAAGGCTGCCCATTCAGGAGCAGTTATTTCGGGTTTTTCCTTCAGTTCCGCTGCCGCGCGTGAAATCAGCTTGTCAGCAGGAACATCATATACAGTTGTCATCGATAGTCCACACTCTCAAATGCAGATAGTAGTCTCTACTTATACGTATGAAGTACTCTTATATATTTCGAGACCGGGCTCCTGAACTTGTGCCAGATTCACCCAGAACCATTGTCCTTCCCCTGACCTGAAGAAGAACAGTGCCACTAACACGGCCAATCTCTTCAGGGTCAACACCGGTTGACTCCAGCCATTTTACTTTGATAGTCTTTCTCACTTTCACCTGACTTCGTATCTCTTCAAGTATAGTATCAGTCAATCCCTGTTTTCCAATCCAGATCGTAGGTTTCAGGTCATGATATGCCCCTGAAGGTTTGGAAGTTGTCTTTTTTCTTGTAGATATTCGATCCTGACTCATGATATTTTCCGATAGAGAGGATAACGACGACGATACCCGCAGGAGGAGCACGTAATCACCACACGACTGCGGTGAATCCGGGTTTGCATTGTTGCACCAGGAACAAAGAAGCAGTAACATCTCCGGCAAAACAACCTTCGCTGATCGCGCGGAAGATGTACCCGCTCCTTCATGGCTATGCGTCGTGCCAGTTCAACGCACCGATTGCTCCAGATTGGGTTTTCCGGGAAAAATCTGGCAGCCTGCTCAAAGAGAATGTTGATACGCTCTGATGCAATATGTTTACGATCAGTTTTCTGGCGCCGCTTACTCATCGCAATTCCTCACCATTATGCCTGCCGCAGAGATCCGGTGTAGCATCCGGGTCGCAAATCCCGACAATCCGACCTTCAATATACAGGCGCCCGGTAAAAAAGAGACGAATTGCTTCAGGAAATGCAATGTGCTCTTCATGAAGAATCCTCTCAGCAAGGAGAGCCCCGTCATCACCAGCAAAAACAGGTACGCTGCGCTGTATGATCACCGGTCCGGCGTCCATATCTTCAGTCACAAAGTGGACCGTGCATCCGGCTACCTTTACCCCGTACCTGACTGCCTGCTCCTGTGCATGAAGACCAGGGAAAGCAGGGAGAAGGGAGGGATGAATGTTAATCATCCTTCCTGCATACCTGCTGACAATGGCATTTCCCAGGATTCGCATATACCCGGCAAGAACGACAAGGTCGGGATTGTACAAATCGATCGCCGAAATCAACGCAGACTCATATGATCCCTTATCAGGAAAGGATCGGAACGCAACAACCTGCACAGGAATACCTGCTGCACCTGCCCTCTCAATAGCATATGCATCCGGGTTATCAGTTATCAGAGCACAGCAGGATGCAGGAATATTACCGGCATTTACCTGATCAAGGATTGCCTGAAAATTTGAACCCCTTCCTGAAGCAAGAACCACAAAAGTCCCTTTTTTTTCATTCATCACCCGTTTCTCTCCCCCTGAACCCGGTTTGATCGGGTGATCAGCATCTTAATGCGGGTGATACGTTTGCCTTTCATCTGGATAACTATAAGCCGTACACCTTCTTCATCAAATTCACATGATTCACCAATACGGGGAATATACCCCAGTTGATCAATTATCAGTCCGGCTATTGTCTCATAGGTCTCGCTAACCGGTAAGGTCAGAGCAAGTTCCTTATTCAGGTCTGACACCCACATCCGCGCATCAACAGAATACACACCTTCAGCTACTCTTATTAGTTCAGGTTCTTCGGTGTCAAACTCATCTAGAATATCCCCTACAAGTTCTTCAAGAATATCTTCCACCGTTATGATTCCCACAAAAGCTCCGTATTCATCCAGAACAATCGCCTGATGGGTCTTTTTCGCCCTCATTTCACGTAAAAGATCATCAATCTTCTTTGTTTCAGGGACAAACAGTGGTTCAGAGCAGATATCAGTGATAGGAACATGATGACGTTGATCCATTACCGCGGAGAATGTATCTTTGATATTAAGAATTCCCTTGATTGTGTCAATATTCTCATGATATATAGGAAGGCGGGAAAATCCGGTATTCTTAAAGATCTCAAGTGCCTGCTCTGATGAAAGGGTATCCTCAATCATCACCACATCAATTCGAGGGGTCATTGCTTCACGAACGCGCGTATCTCCGAACTCAAAGACAGAGTGTAGCATCTCCTGCTCATCCTTTTCAATAGTACCCTCTTCCTGACCAACATCAATCCACTCTTTGATCTCTTCTTCTGTGATCAGATGATGTGAAAAGACAGCCCCACCAGTCATTTTCCTGGCAACCAGATTAAATATCCAGATAATCGGACTGAATATCCGTGAAAGGACATTAATTGTGGGGGATACCGTTAGTGCATATTGTGTAGGGTGGCGGGTTGCATACATCTTAGGGGTGATTTCACCAAAAGTCAGGAGAAGTACAACAACAACCACTGTTGCAACCGTTACTGCCAACCCGCCCTCGCCAAAAATCCCTATCGCCACTGCAGTTGCAATAGATGCACCAAGAATGTTTACAATATTGTTTCCTACAAGGATGGTTATGAGAAAGCGATCAGGATTCTGTTTCAGGACCGAAAGCGCCTGAGAGCCAGGTATCCCTTCATTGACAAGGGTCCTGACCTTGGCACGGGTTATTGAGAATAATGCGACTTCAGAACCTGAAAAAAATGCTGAACATATAAGTGTCAGAATGAAAACAACAATATGCAGATAATATTCCATCATTGCTAAACATTAACCTCTTTCAGGAAGCCCCCGCAGACAGATGTGACAGGCTGATTACACGCCTTCGCCAAAATGGCCGGAAATATGACGCGCTATTCTTCCGCCTGACACTATGCATAAGGGTAATCTGAATAATGAGAGCGGGCCGCTGAAATATCAATCTTTTCAGGTATCAGGGATGAAGGTCGCAGGATCACATAAGAGATCAGGGGAGGAGGTTTCGTACATATTCCACATCATCTAATACAATGCTCACTTTTTCTTCGTAGGTCAAAGGCCGGTTCACTGAGAGATCATTTATTTCAAAAGTTATAAGCCGGTTATATCCTGAGTCAATCAGAGTGGTCAATGCAACATCAGCCCACGGATTCCCCCAGGATGGCAGGTGCAGTACACCATCAATAGCGCCTGATAGATGAACATTGACAATGCGATGTCCTGCGCCATCAAGATACTCCTCAAGAACTGATGCACCCTGCGCAGAAACATGGCATGCATCCAAAGTAAAGGAGAGCCAGTCATATGTATCCAGAATACAAAATAATTCATTCGGAGTAGTTAAGAGAGCGTTTATCTGAGGCTCCATATTCTCTATTGCAATCTGCACATCTGACTCATCAGCCATTGGAGCAATCGAATCAAGCATGTGATGAAGGCGCTGGTAATCAGTTTTTGAAGGAGGCCTTCTGGAAGTTCGCCGTCCAGGATGGATCGTGCATACACCAGCACCAATCTTCTCTGCAAGCAGAATAGAGCGCTCAATCCATCTGATCGATACTTCTACAACATCAGGGTTTATCGAGCAGGGGTTTAGATCCAGCACAGGAGCATGAATTGAGAGTGGTGCCCGAAGCGGATGAGAAGCACAGACCTCACAGAGTCTGTTTACCGGCAATCCGTTAAGCCACCAGTCAGGAGTCTCAGGCCAGAACTCAAGAGTATCAGCACCTGAAAACATGGCAGCATCAAAGATACGCTCAAGCGGATGATCATGAAAGAACATCGTTGAAAATGATAACTCCATTACCATTGATTATCTATACCGGGGGAATTAATCGATCAGGAGAGAGATGAAACAAAGGACCCTTGATAAATGGAGCGGAGAGCAGAGACCCGAAGTTATGCGGGTATCTGAGGTAACCGGAGTCATAACGCAGCTGCTTGATACCCCAAAGCTGATAAATATCAGAGTGTCCGGTGAGATAACCAACTTCAAGCGGCATGGATCAGGTCACCTTTACTTCTCTCTCTCCGAGCGCCAGGGGGAGAAAGAGTTCACAATCAGGTGTTCTATCTGGAAGAATGCGGCCCGTTATCTTCCATGGACCCCTGAAGACGGAATGGAAGTTGAGGCTTTCGGCTCTATTAATCACTATGAGCGTGGAGGACAGTACTCCTTCATCATCTCACAGATGTGGCAGTCAGGAGCCGGGGAAAAGGCAGCCCTTATTGAACAATGGAAGCGCGAGCTTACAGCAAGAGGATTCTTCGCACCTGAAAGAAAGCGCCCGCTTCCAGAGTACCCACAAAGAATCGGAGTGGTCACATCAGAGACCGGCGCAGTGATCCATGATATCCAAAATGTCATATCAAACCGGTTTCCAACAGAGATCATCCTCTCACCAACCGCAGTTCAGGGCGCAGGAGCACATGAGGAAATCGCTGCTGCAATCCGGAGAGTTGCCAAAATGGTAGACATCATCATTGTGGGAAGAGGGGGAGGGAGCTATGAAGATCTATTCGTGTTTAACCATCCGGTTGTGGTAGAAGCAATCGCCACCTCCCCGGTACCGGTAGTCGCAGCAATAGGACATGAAGTGGACATTACCCTCGCAGACATGGCTGCCGATCACCGTGCATCAACGCCTTCACACGCAGCTGAGATGTGTGTCCGGGATCGCAGGGCAGAAATTGAATCACTCAACCATTTTCGCACCAGGATATTTCGGCGATTACTCTCCAGGATAGAACAGGCAGATGAAGAACTCAATGACCTGCGTGAGAGAATTGCTCTGGTCAGAATAGAGCGGACTCTCTCGCAACGCAGGCAGTACCTGGTTGAACTCTCTGACCGAATGAGTTTTTTCGCAGAACTATCCCTGAAAAAACAGCGGATCAGAATTAAAGAGTATGCAGCCCGGATTCAGGCTCAAAATCCAGCAGGGATACTCATGCGGGAGATCCCGGAGCGGAGAATTCGCTTAAGTGAGCTCAGTGAGCGGATGGATCAGGTTACGTGTTCGCGTCTTGCCTGCCACCGGCTTGAACTCCATTCACTTGCATCAGTACTTGAAGCCAGAAACCCACATACCGCCTGCAAAAAGGGGTATTGTCTGGTAATGCATGAAGGGGAGATCGTCAGCTCAGTTGATATGCTGAACACCGGTGACAGAGTGAAACTGACATTTAGCGACGGAATAGCAGAAGCAGAAATTCATGAGGTAAAACAGCATGAAGAAGTATGAAGAACTGATAACAGATCTAAAAGAGATTGTGCGCAAGATAGAAGACAGTGAAACGACCCTTGATGAAATGATAATCCTGTATGAGCAGGGGTCAGTAATAATCAGACAGTGTGAAGAGCGTCTTAGCGATGCTGAGGTAAAAATCAGCAGAATCGGAAAGGAATAGTAATGAACCAAAAATATTTGTTCGCAGTACTTGGTCTGGTTTTTATCAGCCTCGTTCTCACTGCAGGGTGCTCAACCTATGCAGCACCTGAACTTGTAGTGACAACAGCCCTGACAAAAATATCTGACGATAAAGAAACAGGAAGTATCACCTATGATGTAACCATTTCAATTGAAAATACCGGGCAGAATAATGCTTACAATGTACAGGTAATGACAATCCTCTCAACCCCCAAAGATCTCCCTGAATACCGGTTCATCAATAAGAACTCAGAATTTGGAGAGGTCGAAAAGGGAACCACAAAAACCATTACCGAGCGTATGATTCTCCCTGCAACCATGACAAATTATAATCTCATCATCTCCGGAGCACGTGAGTCCGAAATTGAAACAACATTAACATCAGTAACTGCAAGTGTGATGGGGTGAACCTCTCCGGTTCTCTTTCTCCTGTGATGTGATGAATATCAGAGATTGTTTCAGACAAACAGAACATATATTGTGGTATAGAGAGAAGATCAGAATGTGACCGCTACAAACAACACCCTGATCATCATTGATATAATCAAAGGCTTCGCTGCGATTATATGTGGAAATATCGGAATTCCCCCCTTGTTACTATATATCATAGGGGTAATTCAGCCTGCATTGCAGATTCCGTTCATCTTTGAAAATATTTTACTTTCATCCCTGTGCCTTCTCATCACCATCTACGCCTACCATACAACAAGAAATAAAATTATCAGAGCTCTTGTGGTAATCGGCATCTTCGTCCCGGTTATCCTCATGCTTCTTTCATATTTTTCAGTGCTGAAAGTCCCACTCCCATTTTAATTTTTCAGGTGTGCATAATGCCCAAACATATATCAGGCTAAGCAGACAATTCCCGTATATGTCCAGATATCTGCTCATTATAACGATTATCGGATTTGTGCTCATAACTGGTTGCACCTCACCAGAGCAGCCAGCGGAAAATACATCGATATTCTCCAAACCTCCATTAGAAAATATCACTTCAGATAAACCATCAGATATGATACTGACCTCTGATAATACTGAACATATCACTGGTGCATTGCCAATCAATACAAATTCATCAAATCTCACACCTCTGACATATCTTAGCACAGAACACGATCTCATAATGGATCCGAATAGCACCTGGTCCTATTTCAATAAAGGAAGACTTCTGTATGATCAGAAAGAATTCGGTCAGGCCATCCTTCTCTTTGAAGAAGCAATAAGAAAAGATCCCAGTAACGCTAATGCTTATTATTTCGCCGGTGCATCCCTTGTTGAAATGGGTAGATTTTCCGATGCACTGGTGTACCTGAAGCAGGCTACCTCACGTGATCCTACAAACGCCGGTGCATGGTTTGAAACAGGGAGAGCATATGAAGGGATTCGTAATACCACAGGTGCGATCAGGGCATACGATCAGGCAAAAACTCTGGACCCCTCAAATGGCTGGACGAGATACATTTACGGGCGTTCACTTAATCGGGAGGGTAACTATACTGACGCCTACCAACAGTTGAACATAAGCATCAGCCTGGATCCCTGCAGATCAGAAGCATATTATGAGGCATCGGTCTCACTTGCCAATCTTGGAAATAACCAGGATGCATTGCAGATGATTGAAAGAGCAATAGAGCGTGATTCAACTAACAAGGAATATCGTATACAGCGCCAGAAAATCAATGAGCAGGCAGATCCCGGTACCTGGGATGCAGTTATCCAGAATGGAAAAATAAAACTGGATCCATCGAATGCCACCCTTTGGTTCAATCTTGGTGTCATTGCATCCAACTCGCAGGAGTATGAGGAAGCACTGAATTATCTGAATCAGGCCATCCTCATTGATCCTCTTGTATCTGACGCTTGGTACTATAAGGGAGTAGCACTCTATGAACTGGGAAGATTTGAGGAGGCCCTCTGTAGCTTTGATAAAACAATCCTCCTTGATCCAGGCAATGCATGGGCTTATTATTACCGTGGAGATATCCTTCAAAAATTCGGACAATGCCAGTATGCCTATCCCTACCTGTCCAAATCAACACAACTTGATGCTGCAATACCCTGGGCATATTATATAAGAGGAACATGCTCACTCAACCAAAGCAGGTACAGACTTGCTGCTGATGACTTTGACCAATCCCTTAATCTCTTCCCCTGCAACCAGTGGGCCTGGTTCTTTGGAGGACAGAGTTACTATCACTTAAATGATTTTGAAAAGTCCCGTGATTACTTCACAAGGGCTCTTTCATATGATCCATCAAATCCTGAATTCAGAAACTG
>Ga0351921_1090_pt1 | contig 12997 bp, 11 predicted proteins | sample BONcelHT113001C9_FD_206869 | JGI IMG/M metagenome (GOLD analysis project Ga0351921, IMG submission 206869) | Enriched cells from coal bed in the Powder River Basin, Montana, United States - BONCAT cells T11 rep2 HSBNCT.T11.300.1.C9 ... | reverse complement strand
ATCGCAAGGATCATTTTCATCGGGGTTATACTTCGTTCCCCGTCAGTGCAAGTAGGTTCTAATGCATCACCATATCGCTTGGTTTGTAAGGTCTTGCATAGCATTTTGCGAGACGAATGATGGCGCTGAAAACGAGATACATCTCTAGCCTTCATAAAAAAGGAGCCGCCCGCACGGAACGGGCAAGCTTCTTTTTATGAATGTCAGTCCATGCCTGGCACGGCTCACGCATCTGATGCCAAACGCTTCTCTCCGGTGACCGTTTGAATTGGTCCGATGTTCTGCGTCATTTCCAACACGCCCAGGTACTCCCCATTAGGGTCACGCACAGCAAAATAGCGGATCATGATCAGCTTGTCCCCCATTCTGATCCAGAAATCTTCATGATTCTTACGCCCATCACGGAAGTCCTGTACCAGTTTTTCCACAATATGCACGCTGGCAGGCGGGTGGCAATTTGCTACCTTGCGGCCAATCACCGCCTTGGTGCGTGGGAATACCCGCTCCGTACCCTGAGAGAAGTAACGTACCGTGTCCTCTTTATCAACAAACGTGATATCGATGGGCAAGGTATCCAGCATGCCGACTAATTCCGCGATGTTGAGTACACCAGTTGGCAAAACAATATCCCCTGATGGTGCTTCAGCCTGGTGTGATTGTATCTGTGGGATTGTCGCGGGTACCCACGGCGGAACCTCATCAATCAAACACAAACCGATTTCCCCGAACTCATCCGCGATATGCTTCCAATCATCTTGCGATAGATGTTCAAACAACATGGGCAGCATGATGTTTTCTTCCTTAAAAATCATCTCGTTGATACTATGCACAAGCGCGTCTACCGCTTCCTGCAATTGCGCATGATTACCTTTCTTGGCAAGTATCATGGTCTCTTTGCACTGCGTACGAATCTCGTCATCCACGCCCCACATGACTTTGGGCGGTGCTGTGATACCATAACGCTCCATATAAGGAAACAGCAGATTCTCCTTTTTAGCGTAATGCCGATCAATCGCACCAAGCCGAACAAGCGCCTCTTGCAGAGGAGCAACCGCATAAGGCAGCTGCGTCAACATGCCGCGAATCTCATCGCACAACGCTTCCAGTGCGCGGTTTTCCTGTTTGAGTGTATGCGCGGGATGCCCGGGTATTGCCGAAGGATCCTGGGACGCGTGGATCTCCTGAATAGATCCCTTGAATACAGCGGCATGCACATCGCATAGCCTTTGCACTTCCTCTATCGGCAGACCGTTTGCAATCAGCGCCTGCTCGGCCATTGCAATCTCTTCTGCCGAAACGCCGCCAAACACAGCCTCAAACTGTGCTTTTACCTCATCCACGTGCTTGCCGTCATGCAACTGAGCAATCATATCCGAAAGCGCTTTCTGACGGTACTCCCGATTGTTGATCTCCTGGCTCATGTACCTACCCCTCCAATCACTTTGTAACCATACGTTTCAAATGTCTTGATGATCATGGCAAGTTCTATTCGCTTCATCGCGGCGCCTTTGGGGATGGTCATAAAACGTCCCGCTGTATGCAGCATTCCTGGGCGGCTGATGTCTCTGAACCCGACTTCCGCCAGTATGTTTACAATCGCTGGATCAGCCATGCAAAGGGAGTACACCGTTTGATCCAGATCAAGGATACGCTCATTCATATTTACCCCTCCTAGCAACAGCTATGCTTTACTCTTGTAAGGTTTGCGGCGTAATAAGATTCATTGCCGTAACGACGTCCGCGTCTACCACATAATCAAAGCACACATCTCTGCCACTCGTTCTATTCCCACGACGATTCTATCAGGGACTTGGCAGAAAAACTGTGATTCAAGTCAAATCATCTATATTACATTCATCTGATTCGCCGTGGTTTCAAGCGTTTGCCGATCCAGTATCAGGATGCGCTTGCTGCCAACCGTGCGGATCACGCCGCCGTTTTCCATACGGCTGAGTTTTCGGCTGACTGTTTCGCGTGTTATTCCCAACTGATTTGCAATTCCTTCACGGCTGAGGGGTAATTGAATTAGAACACCTTCTGGAACGATGGTGCCAAAGCGTTCGGCATAATCCATCAATAGTGCCGCAATGCGTCCATCCACACTGCGTACGCCCAGTGATTTCAGGGTGTTTTCTAACTGTGCAATACGTTTGGATAGTTCTTCGATGGTCTTGATTGCAATAACGGGATGCTCGAGCAGTAAAGCTTGAAAGCTGTCACGGCTGAATGCACAAGTTATCACGGTTTCCAACGCTTCCACCGTATAGGAAGCATTATGATTCTCAAAGAGATTCTGTTCTCCTAAAAAATCACCGGTTTGAAACAGGTAGAGAATCTGCTCCCTGCCATCGGGCGTCGTTCTATACGCCTTCACGCTTCCCGTATGGATGATGATTAACGCATGCAATGGTTCCCCTTCAAGAAAGAGGATATCCCCCTTCTGATATGTGCGCTGATGAATATGCGAAGCAACATGGCTCAGTTCTTTATCATCCAAAGCAGCAAAAACAGGTACCCTGCGCACGCAAAACGCGTGACCTCCATGGATGGCGCACTGTTTGCAATTGGCCATGGTTTTCCTTTCCGTGATACCGTATAGCACGTAGCGAATGGGTTCCAGCGAAACACGCTGTTGCTACATACGCTGCCTGTATATCTTTAATACTCATTATGGGCTTGATGATGGTCATATGTCAAGTTGATGATCATCGCTGCTATGGGTATAATCCGGCGTTGGGAACCAGTGCTTCATCCTTGCTGCAATCAGGTGCTAATATAGGTTGGATAAACAACTGTATTTTCTGCCGTAAAGGGTCTATACTGGTTTCATCTGAATATGGAAAGCACATATTATCAGAATTATTATTTTTGAGGAGGACAGGAATCAAGGTGTGTCAGGTTTCATTTGATTGCCAGAATCAGCCGAAAGTATGGACAGGCAGCGCCGTTCGCGCCCCTTAATCAATAGACTGATAAAGAAGCCCTGATTATATAAGCATCATGTTTAATAAGGAGATGTGCCATGTTCACCATCATACTCTACTGTGTAGCTGGTTGTTTGCTCGTGCTTTCCTTCTTCAAAGATCGGCAAAAAACCAAGGCGGCACTCAGGAAAGCGTGGAAATCCTTTGAAGGCATCCTGCCGCCGCTTTTAACCGTACTCTTTATCATCGGAATATTATTATCCATCCTGGACGCACAGACCATCTCGAGCCTTCTGGGGGCAGAATCCGGGGTGATTGGACTTACACTGGCTGCTGTGTTGGGTTCCATTACACTCATCCCTGGGTTTGTCGCTTTTCCGCTGGCTGCTTCCCTCCTGCGGGCCGGGGCGGGCTATGGGCAAATCACCATGTTTGTAACCACGCTCATGATGGTAGGCGTTGTTACATTGCCGTTGGAGATCAAGTATTTCGGACGTAAACTTGCTTTCCGGCGCAATGGTCTTGCTTTGATATCAGCAGTCATAATTTCGCTTCTGATTGGAGGTTTGATTCCATGAGCAAACGAAAAGCTTTATTCAAACGTTATCGCTTTGCGCTGATGATGTTGCTGATCAGTCTGGCTATTCTGCTATTCATGCCAGAAGTTGGTACAAACGTATTTCGCCTGACTGGTGAGAACCTCCTTGAAATGGCATCGGTGGTGCCGCCGATTTTTATTCTGCTTGGACTGTTGGATGTCTGGGTCGAAAGAGAAACGATGGTGCGTTATATGGGCACCGGTTCGGGCTTGAAAGGTACGGCGCTTGCCTTTCTCTTGGGTTCGGCTGCTGCCGGACCGTTATATGCCGCTTTTCCGATCGCCGCTGTAATGCTGAAGAAGGGAGCAAGCCGAAGGAATATGTTCCTCTTCATTGGCGCATGGTCAACTACTAAGCTACCCCTGATTTTATTTGAGGCGGCAAGCCTGGGCTTTCAGTTCACCATCCTTCGTTTTGCCTTCAATGTGATGGGAATTGTAACCATTGCGTTCTTGCTGGATAAGAGTTTGAATGCGCAGGACCAAGCAGAACTTGCCGAGATTATTAGAAAATCCTGAGCAAAAACGCTTGGGAGAATGCTCCAGGAATTGTGTTACCTCAGCTGCCATGCGGCGCTCCACAGAAGGGGCGCCGTTTCGTATTTTTCGGTGTTGTATAGTCTTTGCGACACATCTGAGCCACCTGCGCGTACATACATGCCGAAAAATCCGCAGGCAATGGCATTCGCCTTGCTGCCTTCCTGCTTTTCGATGACGCATCATGTTCCCACAGAAATGCAACAAAAGAACCAAAGGGTGCAAACAGCTATTGCAAAGCCTTACATATTGAGACTATACTATACACCATAGCTTACTATGGAGGGATGCCCATGAAATACCGCATCGCGACCCAATGCCAGCATGAGGGTTGGAAGCCAAAGAACGGGAAGGCTCGGCAGTTGCCCATCTATCAAAGCACTACATTTAAGTATGATTCCAGCGATGCCATGGGTCGTCTTTTTGATTTGGAGGAAGCGGGCTATTTCTATACACGCCTGCAAAACCCAACCAACGATGCAGTAGCGGCGCGAATTTGCGCGATGGAGGGCGGTTTCGCCGCCATGCTTACATCCTCAGGACAAGCCGCCAACTTCTATGCGATTTTCAACATCTGTGAAGCGGGTGACCATTTTATCGCATCTTCCGCCATTTATGGCGGTACGTATAACCTTTTTGGCGTCACCATGAAAAAGATGGGCATCGAATGCACCTTTGTGGATCAAGCCTTGCCGGAAGACAAGCTTGCCACATATTTCAGACCCAAAACCAAAGCCGTGTTCGGGGAAACGATCACAAACCCGACCGTCTCCGTACTGGATATCGAGAAATTCGCAAAGCTTGCACACGCGCATGGCGTCCCGTTGATTGTGGATAATACCTTCGCTACGCCCATCAACTGCCGACCCTTCGAGTGGGGGGCCGATATCGTCACCCATTCTACAACAAAGTATATGGATGGACATGCGGTCACCGTGGGCGGCTGCATCGTGGACAGCGGTAATTTCGATTGGCTTGGGCACGCAGAGCGCTATCCTGGGCTAACCACGCCGGATGACTCCTATCATGGGATTGTTTATGCAGAGAAATTCGGCAAAGGTGCGTATATCACCAAGGCAACCGCACAATTAATGCGTGATTTCGGCGCGATTCAGTCTCCGCAAAATGCTTTTTATTTGAATCTGGGGCTAGAGACATTGTCGCTCAGAATGCATAAACACTGCGAAAACGCTTTGCAGGTGGCAAATTACCTGAAACAGCACAGCAAGGTTGCTTGGGTGCACTACCCGCAACTGCAAGACGATCAGTATCATACGCTGGCCGAAAAGTACCTTCCGAACGGCTCTTGCGGTGTGCTGGCTTTTGGCGTACATGGCGGCAGAGATACTGCCATTCGCTTTATGGACAAGCTGGAACTGGCCTCTATCGTCACGCACGTAGCCGACAGCAAAACATGCCTGTTGCATCCCGCCAGCCATACGCACAGGCAATTAACAGATGAACAGCTATCGGCAGCCGGTATCGCACCGGATCTCATCCGCTTATCAGTAGGGATTGAAGATGTGCAAGACATTATCGATGATCTTTCCCAGGCACTGGCGTCAATCTAGCAGCTCGAGATTGGTCATGGCAGTACGTCATACCGCATCGCATAATGGTTGAGCGGAGCTTGTGGATAACAGGCAGGCAAGCCGATATGGCAGGTTCTCATAAGCCCTTTTGAATGCATAGGATGGCACAGTGCCAGAAGGTAAACTATGCGATGTATGGTTCGGCTTTTGAACCATGGGATTGCTTGTTTTTAAGATGTGTACCATCACGGATACGGGGGCATACGTCATGAGATTACCCGTTTGGGTTCCAACAGTACGCATACGCGTTACCACAGCAGCGCTGGTGCTTGCATGGTTAGCAGTTTGGCGTATGCCCTTCACGCTTGGTATGTCTCAGGAAAGCGAAGTTCTCGCTGGAAGTGTGCTGAGCATCATTTTGGCAGCAGCGTTGTTTCTGCTGTTTCGCCATGCGTTTTCCTGTGCAGATAGACGATTGAAACTAATTGTCTATCCGATTGGGTTTCTGTTTTCCGGCTTTACCCTTGTGGGCATACAACTGGAAGCCTCCGCATCGCTAGCCGATTTTTCCATCGTTACAGTGCTGGAGGGGTCTTTTTCGTTGCTTTTGTTCACAATTGTTTATGGTGCCGGTCTTCTGCTTTTTTTTCAAAGCATGCAAAAACTGGCTCAACCAAAACCAACCGGTGAGAAAGAATCTCTGGTAAGCCGCATCTTTGGTAGCTTCTTCGTAGTGTTTACCTTGATGGTGCTTTGCTGGCTTCCCGCTTGGCTATCATTTTGGCCTGGTATCTTTACGCTTGACTCAGGCACACAGTTATATACTTATCTGGACTGGGTCCATAGCACACACCACCCCCTGCTGCATACGTTATTCCTGGGTTACTGCATTATGCTGGGTGTGGAACTGACTGCCGAGGGTTCTGCTGCTGTTGGGCTTGCTATCTACAGTGTGGTTCAGCTGACGATAATGGCTGGCATCGTGGCTTACGCCTGCTCTTGGTTAAGGCGCAAAGCGGCACCGTTTGTGGCGCGTATAATGGTCATAGTGCTCTTTGCACTGTTCCCATCTTACGCCATATGGTCCTTCAGCGCTTTGAAGGATGTTTTGTTTGGCGGCCTTGTCCTGTTGTTTGTGATGCAGCTGATCGATTTATGGCAGGATCAGGAGGCGCTGCTTCGTTCACCACTTCGTATCGTTTGGTTTATTGTCATTGCCATACTGATGATGTTAATGCGCAACAATGGAATCTATGCACTTGTTCTGTTTATGCCTTTTGCCATTGTGCTGGCCAAGGGGGCACGTATACGCATAACCGCTTTAATAGCAGGATGCGCCGCGCTGTACTTACTAGCTAACGGCGCGCTCATCTGGGCTACGGAAGCTACCCAACCATGTAAGATTGAAATGCTTTCCATCCCTTTGCAGCAAATCGCCCGAACCCTGCGCGATCATCCGGATGAACTGGCTTTGGATACAGAAAATGTGCTGGATACCCTATACGATATCAACCTCACTGAGATCTATGCGCCACAGGTGGCCGATCCGCTCAAGTGGGCGGCCGACTATGACGAAGTGGATGATAACCTGCCCCAGCTTATCTCCTTATGGGTCAGGATGGGGATACGCAACCCCAGAGCCTATTTGGAAGCGTTTCTCATTCAGAATCTGCCCTATTATCTGCCGGGTTCGGAGATGGTGTACAAAATCGATTCAAGCGTGATTCAAATCGATCTGTACTATATTAAGGAACACTCCTTCCTGCCAGCAATGCGCGCATTCTATGAAAATTACGTCAATACGCTTTCAGTGTTTGGTTTGCCCGGTGTTCGGTTACTCTCTGATACCGCTTTTTTCGTATGGCTTTGTATCGCGGGGGTTGGATATGCCCTTTACCTTCGCCAAAGGCAATGGCTGCCCGGTTTCGTGTTTCTGCTTGGTATCTGGTGCACCTGCCTGGTTGGTCCTGTGGCAATCACCCGCTATATGCTGGGCTTCTTCTATGCCATACCCGTGATATTTGCGGCCATGCTGGCACACGCAAAGAATGTTGTTCCTACGCAGCTGATGAATCAAACACAGCCCGTCAATGATGTCGCGCAGAACATTAGCCAGTGATGGTCTTAAGTACAGCCAATATCCAAATATCTCATTTGTTTTAGAGAACAGGCAAAAGACCGCGCTGTATGCGAAGCGCGGTCTTTTGTAACGAGCGTAAGGTTTAGTCGTACAGGTTCTGTGAAATCTCTTCGGATGCAATATTGGCGGCGGTGTAGAATGCGCAGCCAGTATCTGTATCCTCAACCGCTTCACCGGACGCGGCGGCCAGCAGCATATCAATCAGCCTCTCGCCAATGCCGACGGGCGATTGCGTCACAGCGCCATACATGGTGCCAGCTGTTACAGCAGCTTTGATAACAGTGCCGGAGTCAAAGCCCACGGCGATAATCTGCGTATCATCCGAACCACAAACACCCAGTATCTCATTGGCCGTAATAATGCCTTCGGCGGCTGTCTGGTTAGAGCCAAAGATGGCGAGTGTGTCGGCTTGGCTAAGCACAACGCCTGCTTCTGTGGCGCAGAGCTCCGCCGTGGTTTGCGCAGGAACGCGAGCCTCAATGATGATGTTTGCCTCTGATTCGGCAACTTTTTCACCCTTGGAATCGGTCACATACTTTTCGTTGCCAATCACGGCAACTTTGTAGCCATCCGCGCCGGCGAGCTCTATGAACTTGTCAATGAAGCCCAAGCCACGGTTGGTGATCGACTCGGAAGTCGCATCCTGATTGATCTCACCGATGCGCACGGGCGCGCTGGCAGCCGCGATGCGATCCTTGATTTTTGCGTAGAGGTTTTCAGCGACCACTTGACCCGCTACATAGTTGTTGGTAGAAGCGTTGGCCAGCACCGCGCCTTCGGGTGCATTGGGCACACCGGAATCAAACCCGATGATCGGAATGCCTGCTTCCTGCGCGGCGGCGATGTTCGCGTTGAGCGCATTAACGTCCAAGGCGGCCAGGCCAATGGCGTCCGGTTTCGCATTAACAGCGGATTCAAACATGTTCACTTGGGAAGCAATGTCGCTTTCGGAGTCGGGGCCGACGAAGTTGAACTTAACTTTTTCGTAGCCAGCCTCATCATTGATCAACTTGGCTTGGCTGGTGGAACCCTTAAGAACTGCCTGCCAATAGGTGGATTGGAAACCTTTGGAGACGATCTCAAAGGAGTAGGTTTTCGCTTCGGTTGCAATCGCGAAGCTGCACATGCTGACAACCAAAGCCAGCGCCAGGAGAAGAGCCAGTGACTTTTTCATGTGATGAACCCCCTTCTGTATTATCTATGCTCGCCCCAATCGGCGTACATAACACTTATCCAGCGCGCTGTCTGCGATTGCGCGCCATATCAATAGTAACGGCAGTAATGATAATAGCCCCTGTGATGATTTGCTGCCAATTGGCTTGTAATCCGATATAGGGTAAGCCGGTTTTCAGCAGCGAAATGAGACAAACACCAAGGAATGTTCCGATAATCGACCCGCTGCCGCCCGTCATGGCAGTACCACCGATGATCGCGCCGCCGATAGCATCCAATTCCAGCCCAGCGCCTGTACCAGGTGTGATGTTGCTAAAGGTGCCCGCGTAGGCGATGGCCGCTAAACCAGCAAAGAAGCCGGAAATAACATACGCCATGATGTGCCAGCGCGCCGCATTGACACCGGAGAGCTTGAGCGCCTCTTTATTGCTTCCAATCGCAAGGATATACCTTCCTACCCGCGTATGATTGAGAACGAGGGACATGATCGTCACCAAAATGATAATCAATAGCATTCCCACCGGGTAAATGGTACCATCAATGGTAACCTTAAACAAATCGCGAAACCAGCTTCCATCCTGCCCCGCCATCGGCCAAACACCACTCATTCCGCCTGTTAGAATTGAGCCCAGACCACGTACGATCATCATGCTGCATAGTGTTGTAATAAATGGCGGCAGTTCAAGCTTGGCTACGATCACACCGTTAAAAAAACCAATGGCAACCCCCATGCCGATCGTCACCAGCATTGCAACCCCGATGGGCATCCCCATCTGCCGAATAATAAAACTTCCGACGATGGAGTAGCAGATCACCCCTGTGCCGATAGACAAATCTACGCCGCCTGCTAATAATTGAAACGTTACGCCAATGGACATAAGCATGATATAGTACATATAGCTGCTCATGGTAATGAGGGTTGTATAGCGGCGGAAGGACTCGCTGGCGATGCTGAAGAATGCAAACAGCACTATCAATACCCCGATGATGACAAGCCGTTGTGTGCCGATAGCCTTTAGGATCGACTTTCCTGTTACCCTGGTCATATGTGTGCCTCCAATCCTATTGTGTTGCAGCGTTCAATTCCGGCGCTTGCGGCTCATGATATCCGCAGTCACCGCGCCAAGCACAATCAGGCCGGTGAGCACATATTGATAAGAAATGGTAAACCCCATGGCAAGGATGCCTTCCTGCATCAGCGCCACAATAATAGCACCAATAACCGTACCAAGGATGGAAGCCGAACCGCCTGCCATGGAGGTTCCACCCATGACGCAAGCCGCAATCGCTTCGTTGTTAAAGGTATCCCCTAAGCCAGGCTGTACCGTAGTGTAGGCGCCAACATAGAAAATCGCCGCAACACCCGCAAGCGTTCCACTCAGAATATAGGCTAACATCTCCCACCTGCGCGTATCCACACCGGAAAGGCGTACGGCTTCCTTATTACTGCCAAGGCAAAGCATATACCGGCCGGCACGCGTTTTATAGAGTACCACCGCGCAAATCGAAGCCACAAGGCAAAGAATCACAAATCCGGTTGGCAAATTGTTCCACTTAACCAAATAGCGATACCACGAGGAGGTCGCCTCCGCTGCGGGCCATGTAACAGATTGTGTCTTGGTAAATATTGACCCAACCCCTTTGGCAACCTGCATCAAAGCCATTGATGTTATGAATGACGGCAGATGCCTGAAAGCAACAAAATAACCGCCAACACTGCCAAACAACGCGCCTACCGCAATGCTGATGAAAATGCAAAACCATAGCGGCAAGTTAAACTTGGTCAGGCAATAGCCGGATATCAGCGCCGAGCAAAACATAACCGGCCCGATGGAGAAATCGATACCCCCGGTAGCGATAACAAATGTCACGCCAAGTCCCAAAAACCCAATGAAATATGCGTAGTTAAGCGCACTCATAACACGGTTGTAGTTTACAAAACTGGAGCCGTTCCGTAAGATGGGCGTCAAAAGGGTAAAAAAGCCATACATCAGAAAAATTATTAGAATCAGCACAACGCGGTTGAATCCGATTAGTTTGACAAACCGCAGGTTCTTGAACTTCTGGAGCGCTGCCTTCACGTTGCCGTTCCTCCTTACACTGCGATGTCGCGTGTCGCCGCGTTCATAATCTTTTCCTGAGTCGCTTCGGCCACGTCAAACTCCGCTGTGATCCTTCCTTCGCACATAACGATGATTCGATCGCTCATGCGCAGTATTTCCGGCATCTCGGAGGATATCATGATGATGGACTTTCCCTCTTTTACCAAGAGGTTCATCAGTTCATAGATTTCTTGTTTTGCCCCGACGTCGATACCCCGCGTCGGTTCATCAAATATAAGGATATTGCTATTAGAAATAAGCCATTTAGCGACAACCACTTTTTGCTGGTTCCCGCCGGATAAGTTCATGACCAACTGTTCGATTCCGGGGGTTTTGGTTTTGAGCGCAGTCACATAGGCAGTCGTGTCCTTACGCTCTGCAGTGCTGTCTATCAAATCGCCCCGCTTAACATAACGCCGCAGACAGGCAAGTGTCGAATTCTCAACAATGTTCTTTTTGAGAACAACACCGTAACGTTTTCGATCTTCCGACAGGTAACCGATGCCTTCGCGCACCGCGTCCTGCGGAGAATGGATTTGAACCTTGTTCCCATTGATGAACACTTCGCCGCTCTCTTTATTATCTGCGCCAAACACGGCACGCGCTGTTTCCGTGCGTCCGGCGCCCATGAGGCCCGAAAAACCAAGAATCTCGCCTTTGCGCAATTCAAAGCTGACATCCCGCACCATGCGCCCAGCATTCAGATGCGACACTTTGAGCACTACCGGCGCATCCGCCGGCACATGGCTTGCTGTCTTAGGCTTTTCGAATATAACGCGGCCCACCATCATCCGTACAATATCATCCTTACTGCTCTGTGCGGTTACGAGCGTACCTACGGTTTTCCCATCACGCATCACCGTCACGCGATCAGTTATCAGTTTGATCTCATCCATCCGGTGAGAAATATATACGATTCCGTATTGCTTGTTTCGCAAATCACGGATGATGCGGAAGAGCTGTTCAATCTCCGTATCGGTCAATGCCGCACTGGGTTCGTCAAAAATAATCACTTTGGCTTCATGGGAAATCGCCTTCGCAATTTCACACATCTGTTGTTTACCAACCGTGAGGCGTCCCATTTTTTCCTTGGGGTCAATGTCGATATTGAGCTGACGAAACAGCTGACGTGCCGCTTCATTCATCTGCGCATCATCGATAAGAAACCCTCTGGTATGCTCACGACCGATAAAAATATTCTGCGCGACTGTCAAGTGACCCATCATATTAAGCTCCTGATGAACGATCACGATGCCTGCGGCTTGTGCCTCGCGCGGGCTGGAAAAACAGACTTTTCGCCCATCATATACAATAGAACCTGCATCCCTGCTGTAGATACCCGTGAGCACTTTCATCAGCGTGGATTTACCCGCGCCGTTCTCCCCCATCAACGCGTGAACCTCGCCTTTAGCAACTTCAAAGCTTACATGATCAAGCGCATGAACCCCCGGGAATGACTTATCGATGCCCTCCATCGTCAGGATGACTTCGTTCAATTCCGATCCTTCCTTCCGGCTACGCGTTATCTGCTGCCAAGCCGCCTTTGATTACTGTTATGCTCGAAGTCAGCAGAATTGAAATCCAGTTGCTGTGTAAAGCGTAACGTTTCTTTTTGCGAATAATATACAATAGGTATTATGAGATGTCAAGCATTTTGATTAAATTTTATCAACAATAATGCAATTTCAGGTTTGTTTTTCGATTTTTTACACACTTTATATTTACATATAATATGTACGTTTCGCATGGTTTGTCTGTGTCTACCCTACACACGAACACCTTTAAGAAGGTATGAAAGACCCTGCATCCAGAGTCTGGTGCAATGATGAACGATCCTTCCCGCATAGCAATCGCCGATATCGGCCAGGCGTCATTCCCTTGTATTTCTTAAAGCAGCGAATAAAGTAATTCAAATCCGAATAACCAATATCCATCGCGATTTCAGTCACGTTACGGTTGGTAGCCGCAAAAGCATAACAGGCAAGCTCTAT
>Ga0351921_1089_pt1 | contig 13202 bp, 10 predicted proteins | sample BONcelHT113001C9_FD_206869 | JGI IMG/M metagenome (GOLD analysis project Ga0351921, IMG submission 206869) | Enriched cells from coal bed in the Powder River Basin, Montana, United States - BONCAT cells T11 rep2 HSBNCT.T11.300.1.C9 ... | reverse complement strand
GGAGCGTGAGTACCGCCTGAAACATGTGCTGCAGAGCATTGAGCAGGAGTATGACTTTATTTTCATCGACTGCCCGCCATCGCTCGGTCTATTGACCGTCAATGCGCTTTGTGCGGCACAGCGCGTGCTGATTCCTGTGCAGTGTGAGTATTACGCGCTTGAAGGCGTGTCAAGCCTTGTTAACACCATAAACCGCGTCAAACATGGTTTCAACCCCAGTCTGGATATCGAAGGCGTGCTGTTGACCATGCTGGACGGCCGCACCAACCTTGGCCTGCAAGTGGTTGATTCTGTTAAGAAGCACTTCAAAGGCAAGGTATATGCCACCGCCATCCCCCGTAACATACGCCTTGGCGAAGCGCCCAGCCATGGCCAGCCTATCCATCTCTATGATAGCAGAAGCCTTGGCGCTGAGTCCTACCGGCAACTTGCGCGTGAAATACTGGATCGCAATGCGTAATACACGAATGAAGATCAACACCATGGCAGAAGGAGGCTTTCCCCAGTGAAGAGAACCGGCTTGGGTCGCGGTTTGGACGCCCTCCTTCCGCAGAGTGAAGCATTTCTGGATACCACCGTACGCGATATTCCCATTGCGGATATCGATCCCAACCTATCGCAACCCCGCAAGGATTTTGACAAAGATGCACTGGAACAGCTGGCGGATAGCATTCGGCAAGCTGGTATTCTACAACCGATTCTGGTTGTTGAGAATGGCACGCGCTACCGCATCATCGCAGGCGAGCGCCGTTATCGCGCGGCAAGGATTGCCGGGCTGGAGACCGTTCCCTGCATCACGCGCAGCATGAATGAAACCCAGCAGTTGGAAGCGGCTCTGATTGAGAATCTGCAGCGCGAGGATTTAAACCCCATTGAAGAAGCACAGGCCATCAAAGAATTAATTCGGCATTGCGGCTACACGCAGGAAGAAGCCGCCAGCCGTTTGGGTAAAAGCCGCCCCGCTGTGGCAAATCTCCTGCGACTGCTAACGCTGCCGGAAGGCATTATCCAGATGGTGATCTCCGGAGAGCTATCCGCAGGGCACGCACGTGTGCTGGCCGGCGTTTCACCCGAGGGAAGACAGTTGGAGCTGGCGCACCAGTGTGTGCTGCACGCTTATAATGTTCGTAAACTGGAAGAAATGGCACAAAAGCAGCCAGCACGCGTTGCTGATGCCCCAGCGCCAAAGCATAACCTGTCGGCTGAACTGTGCTCCTTGGAAGATACGGTGCGCGAAGCCCTTGGGGTAAAGACAACGCTCTCCGGCAACGAGCGTAAGGGTAAGATCATCCTTACCTATAGCAGCGTACAGGAGCTGGAGCACCTGTACGAGGTATTTGGACGCCTGACAAACTGATGCGTAAGCGCAACTGTAAGCTTAGATTGGGTGGTGACTATGCGAATCAATTCAAATAAAAGTATCCACAAACGCAAGCGGGATCCCTATCGGCTTTTGCTTCGGCTAACGGTGATCCTTGTGATTGTAGTCGCTGTGAGTGCCGCTATTTTCGCGCTCTGCAATGCTGCCGTACAGACTGATTACCAGGCAAAACGCGCGGAGATAGAGAAGATCAATATCGATGGCGAGCAGGAGTTCAACGTCAGGCTCAATGAACTCATCAGCAGCCAAAATGCCAGCATCGATCCCGCCACAGGCGACTTGGTGCGCGAGGATCTTGCCTATTGGGAAACGACTTTGACAGAGCGTACGTGGCGGCTTGAAGATGAAGGATATGCAGAACTTGAAAACACCTACATCACAACCGTTGATCGTGAAAGCTTGATCACGGGCGGCTTGCTTTTGGTTAATCCCTGGCATTCGCTTCCCGCAGATTTCAACGACAGTACGTTGGTCAGTGTCGGTAACACCAGCGGGTGGAAGATTGCCGTGACGGATGGCAATGTGCGCCTGTTCCCGGTCGCTTTTGATGCGCTGCAAGCCATGATCAATGCGGCGGCTGAAGATAATCTTTCGGATTACATCGTACGCGAAGCCTATCGCAGCAATGATACGCAAACCGAGCTCTTCAACAAACGCATGGAAGAGCTCAGCAGCCGCTATAGCGGCGATATCCTGATTGAGCAGACCAAGCGGTATGTAAATTACCCGGGCACAAGCGAATACCAAAGCGGGCTTTCCTTCCGCATGGACATTTACAATCGGGAAAACCCAGAGGTCGGCAAGCAGAAATTCCAGGAGTCTGATCAAGGCAAATGGTTTACCAATAACAGTTGGAAATATGGTGTTATTTTCAGATTCCCCACGCAGGATTTTCCCACCTCCGCCTGGGAGGACAAGAGCTACAAAACAGGCGTAAGCGCACAGATGAACCTCTATCGCTATGTTGGCAAAGCACACGCCACCGCGATGCGTATATTGGGATACTGTTTGGAAGAGTATCTGGAATTCCTGATCCAGCATCCCCATATCTGCCTGTATGAAGACGGAGCGCTGCGTTATGAGATCTACCGTATCCAAGCAGGGACAAGCGCAACGTACGACGTGCCAGTGCCCAACCCCGCCACCAGTTATATTGCAAGCCTTGACAACCTAGGCGGTCTTGTAATGGCTTATGCTTATGAGCAATAACAGGCAGCGCTGATTAAGGGTCAGTGGTTCCCCTATTGTTTGACATCAAACGCGCCGCTGCATGCATGAGCATGGAGCGGCGCGTTTCTGCAAATGGCTATATGCATCGAATCAAGTACAAACCCATCGGCATTGAACAGCCGATGGGTTTGTACTTGTTGTAGTTAAAGCCTTACTTGATCTCGATCACAGCGCCAACTTCGGCAAACTTCTCTTTGATCTTCTCGGCTTCTTCCTTGGAGACAGCTTCCTTGATGGTCTTGGGCGTGCCTTCGACCATGTCCTTGGCTTCTTTCAAGCCCAGACCGCTGATGATTTCGCGCACAGCCTTGATGACCTTGATCTTCTCGGCGCCGGCATCCTTGAGGATAACATCAAACTCAGTCTTTTCTTCCACGGCAGCGGCGGCGGCGCCGGCAGCGGGAGCAGCCACCACAGCGGCGGCGGCAGAAACACCAAACTTCTCTTCCAGTGCTTTGACAAGATCGTTGAGTTCAAGCACGGTCAGCTTCTCAATCTCGGCGATAAATTCCTCATGATTCATGTGTATAGCCTCCATTCAATCGATTTTTTGTTGTGTTGATGGGTGTCAGGCTTCCGCGGGTACGTCGCCTTCGCTCTGCTTTTTGGTAATGGCGTCCAGTACGCGTACAAAGCCGCTCACGCTACTTTGCAGGCTGCCAAGCAAGCGAGCCAACAGCACATCACGGCTGGGCACTTTGGCTAGTTCTGCCACTTTCGCCGGCGTCATTACCAGGCCATCCAGCAAACCGGCTTTTACCTTGATAACCTCAACCTTTGCCTTTTCGGTGAATTCGCTCAGGATCTTGGCGGGCGCGACTGCATCCTCCATACCAAAGGCGAAAGCCGAAGGGCCGTTGAGCACCTCATCCAGGCCGGTAATCTTGAGATCATCCAGCGCACGGCGGGCAAGCGTGTTCTTGAGCACGCAGTAATCCACGTTGGCGGCGCGGCATTGCGCACGCAGCGTGGTAACCTGTTCCACGGTCAAGCCGCTGTAGTTGACAACCACAACGCTCTTGGCATCCTGAAACTTCTTGGTAATCTCTGCCACCGCTTGCTTTTTGATTTCCAGATTGTTGCTCATGGGATTGCACCTCCTTTTCCAGAATCATCCGATTCTAAAAAGAAAACCCTTGCAGGCGCAAGGGCGAACATGTCGCATGGGATTTCTCCCGCCTTACACCTCGGCGAGTGCACACACGTGCATCAAGGGGTTGCCCCGCTCGCTGTCTTCGGCATTCGGTTTCTAAAGAATCATTGTTAGTATACAGGTTTCTAAGCATTTGTCAAGTAATTATTATTGTGTCTAATTTCTGTAATTTTGTTGTTTGCCCAGTATTTTCGGTCGATTTTCGTTGACATGTTCCAAATTTTGTGTTATACAGTAACTGTAGGAATTGTTAAGGGCAAACTGTCTGAAAGGGCAGAGCGCAAAGCTAGAGGGCCTAAGGGTGCGCAGCATCTATGGCAGCCAGTTGCCAATCGCCATAAGTATCATATATAGTAATCAACTATATATTATTATTTCATGTGCCATTGTCAGCCAACCTCTAGCGGGGATTGGCTGTTTCTTTATGTTATCACAGAAGGGAGGGTATGAACTGCACTTGGCGTAACAAAGCACAAAACTATCGACAATCGAATAGGAGCGAAAAGTATGTATAACAAACAGTTTTCCAAAAGACATTTCACCGTGATGCTCGCCATGGTAGCGGCATTGGTATTGCTGGCCGCATCTGCTTTGGCCATAGAGCCTGGCGCCGAAGTAACAATCACGGGCGGAACGCTTTCAGGCGGAGACATAACCTTCGCAAACCTGACCAACATCGTATTGGATGGCACCGCAAAGACGGCAACCGCCGACTGGTCGATTGACAACATCATCGATGCCAGAGGAACCGGTGCTGGCTGGAATGCAACCCTTCAGCTCTCCCAGTTCACGGAATGGGAAGATGACGCGTATGTGGTGGATGGGCACACGTTAGCAACATCGTCTTTGTTAGCCACCACAGTGCCTGTTGTCTCCAAAGCAGATGACACATCCTCGGATGCTTCGGCGATTACCGTTATATCGCAGCATACACCTCTGGATACATCTTCCCCTGTGAAACTTCTTTTTATTGATGTAGGCGATGGCATGGGCAGCTTTGCGATATCAGACATGACGGTCACGCTGTATGTGCCTGCCAATGTTCGCGCAAGCACCTATAAAACAGACGCAGTTGTAGCTTTGGTATCCGGACCGTAATCCGTCATGGAATGCCCTTGATGAATTGATTAAGAAGCACACTTTTCTCTGGAAGGCGTGCTTCTTAATCTACAAGGCACAAAGGGAAGGGTGTAGCATTTGAAGCGCTTTTTTATGAAATTGGCAGTACTGATTGCCATCCTGATTTTGATCCCAATGCACGGTAACGCTGCTGAAACCCAGGGGTTTTTGTTTGCCGCGGAAATGATCGCCCCTGCAAACCAAATCGGTACAGCGGGGCATTACCGTATCCCGGGAATGCCTGGTGAACTGGTACCGCTCCAAATTAAAGTAACAAATCATACCGATCAGATCGTAGAAGTAAAGTTTGTTCCAATGAACGCCTATGCTTCTCAAACCGGTATATTTTATCAAAACCCAAACGATGTTAACACGCAGGCGTATTCCTTGCTTGATTCTCGATTTGGTTTGGCACAGTATATGACCGTTCCCGAATCACTGGATCTACAGCCTAATGATATACAAATCGTCGATTTCTCTGTGGCAGTACCCGATATCGACACAGGTACGCTGTTGGGTTGTATTCGCGTTATTGCCTTTGCAGGCACACAGACGGCACTGGAAACAGACACCAAGGTCGACAGCGCGCAAATGTTAATTGACAAATACCAAGCGGTCGATACCGCCATAGAAATCATCCTTCCTAATCCTGCTACGCCTTCCATCTCCGTTGGTGAAGTTACTTTTCTTGGAGAGAAAATTGCTGTCGGAGTTCAAATCACCAATCAGGCCGCCCTTATCCAAGAGAACATCACCGGTCAATATGAAATCAAGGACAATCAGAACACGGTTCTTTTTTCTGATGTGATCGAAAAATTCAAAATGTCGCCAATGTCCACATTCAATTATCCGTTGACTTGGCAGAATAAAACATTGGAGCCTGGCACTTACGCCTTATCTCTGACGCTTCATGTGGGTGACGAGGTGATCGATGTCCGCAGAGACATCACCATTGACGCTCAAGGAGTTGATGAAGCGCAAAGAACGCAGCAACGCATCAGCCCCACCATCAAATCCACACAGTTCCAATGGTATGAAGTTGCCCTGCAAGTGCTCATCCTCATCATCATCGTTTTGTTTATTGCTTTTATTCGCAAAAAGCGTCGTTGATCAAGAACACATTCGCAATCGGAAACCTTATACGGATCATTGACGCCAAATCTTCAGGAGGAATGCCGGTTCATGGATACGCAATATCGAAAAAGGCAATCGGGTGCGGTAGCGTTGCTGCTTTGTGCGGCCTTGCTTGTTCCGTTGCCTCTTTCTTTGGATAAATGTGAAAGTGGCGTAGAGCATCTCCCAGAGGTCACATCTTCGCCCGTACTTGATACGCCTAACAATATGGTAATGACAACGACAACCGCAACATGTATGGAAACCCCTTCGGAAACAACATCAGAAACACCAACGGTAGCTTTCTCGGAAACCCCAACGCATACCCCCTTGGAAACACCCTCAGAAGCACCCTCAGAAACATCAACAGCATTTGCATCGCAATCGCCGACCGAAACACCCTGTCCCACCACAACAGAACTGCAATCGCCAAACCCCTCAAGCGGTACGACGGATACCCCTGATATCATGGAGCCAAACCCATCGACGGAACAACAACCCGACACGGTGCTGGAAACAACGCAGGAACCTCCATCTCCGGAAGAAACAGCTCCTTCCTGTGATCAGCCAGATTGCCTCCATGTTGGGATCGATGATTCCGGGAATTGGGTTTCGTATTGTGCGCTGGGTGAATGGATGCTCCTGCACATGGATATGACTCCCGAGCCGACCCCGACTGCGGCAATGCTATCATCTATTGATTTCCTGGACACACAAACCCTTGACACTGATGCTTCCCTGACGGGTGGCGACATCACGTTCTCAAATTTTCAGCCTGTTGTTCTCACAGGCACAAAACATTTAACTACAGCGAATGGATCAATTGGCACGGTGGTCGATACCCGCAGCAACGATGAGGGATGGAATCTCTCCCTTACCATGACGGAATTCAAGGAATGTTCAGGCGGCAGTTATGTCCAGGCAGGGAAAGCCATAGGTTCTTTCGTCCTCCTATCTGTTCCGCCCAATGTGACTGCGTTAGCGGAAGGCTCCTTTGCCGATGTTCAGATTGACACACTGACGCCAAATACTCCTTTTAATACAGGCACTCCCGTGAAGTTGCTCACCGCCAATCCCGGTGCGGGCGCTAACAGCTACACCATATCGGATTTCACCATCACCGTGGAGATACCCGCCAACACCTATGCCGGAACCTACAGGGCGGATGTGATTGTCGCGCTCTCAACCGGCCCCTGACCGTAGCCGGATAACCAACTCGTTTCCTTGGTATATCATGTTGTACGCCGTTTACCATGACAATGGGTTTCGTCGCTAAGCATGGTCTTACATGAAAGACTTCGACCGCTTTTGTTCCATCCGCTGTTGAACAATCCGTGTTACCCGATAACTGAAACGCTTGTTTGCTACCGTTTCAACTTCCCTGATTGAAACGGTTGCTTTAGTAGTACACGGATATCTTGCTTGAAGAATCTGCGGTACAATGGTATGATGAATTAACATTACCAGCGCGTGCATTCCCTTTTTCCTTTGCATGCACCTGATGGCGGATGCATTGTGGGCATGCAACGCGCATAACAGTACCGCTCACCACCGTATTACAGGGATACTTTATGGCGCTTGGAGGACGCGGCGGCATTGCCCGATTCACAAATTGTCAGCATCAGGTGCCGCTTGCACTTCTCCTCCGCTTTCGAAAGATTAAACCATCAATGCTTATTCGAAAAGCCGCTAATGATATCATGTTTTCCTTACGGATACGATTCCTAACAGAATGCAATCTACGAAAGGATGTAAAATGATGGAAGTTGTACGCTTACTGGGAAGTGACTATGAGGAAGCAACAGATTTTTTAGATTTGGTCTTTAGCAAAGCACATGCCCCTTCTGACTTTCGCAGGCTGCTTCCATTATACTATCAGCCTAATGATGAGAAGATGCGCTGCAATTTCGCAGTACGGGAAGCGGGAAGAATCCGCGCAATCGTCGGCGTTTTTCCTTCGAATGTACAGGTTGGCGACACTGTGCTTCGCTTAGGCGGGATCGGCGGCGTATCATCGCACCCCAATGATCGTGGCAAAGGCTGGATGAAAATCCTTATGACTCGTTGCCTTGAAGAGATGATAAGCGAGCATATGGATCTATCCTTCTTAACCGGGTTGCGGCAGCGCTATCAATACTTTGGTTATGAAAAAGCTGGGATGTTGCTGCAATATCAAATCAGCCAGACCAATGTTAAACGAAGCGGACTGGCTATGGATACAGAATCATCGCTATGCTTCATCCCTCTGCGTAAAAGCGATTCAACCTATATTGAGAAAGCGAAAGCGCTGTATGATCGGCAGGAAATCCGTATGATCCGACCGCTCGCGGATTTCTACCTGACCCTTCTATCGACTAACGGGCAACCATGGGTCGCGCTGCGTCCAAATGGTGAAATGATTGGGTATCTTGTAACCGATAAGAAACGCGCAAGCATTACGGAGATTTTCGCCGAACAAGAGACCGATTTTAGCGAGATGATTCGCAGTTGGTTTTTACATCAAAACATAGACGAGGCGGCTGTGTTCTTGCCCCCTTGGCAGGTGCATGAGGCGCGCTGCCTGAGCGCATTTGCAGAAGACTATCGTATGATTCATAACGGAAACTGGCGCATTTTCCAATGGGAAAACGTGATATCCAGCCTTTTAACGGCAAAAGGCGCACATGGATGCTTACTTGAGGGAAGCCTCAATATTGGCATCAAAGGCTACGGCACTTTGCGCATCAATGTTTCGAATGGTCATGCTGTATGTGCGAGAACATCCGAACACCACGATTTGCAGTGGGATCCGCTGCGCGCGACGCAAATCATGCTGGGACATCTCCCGCATATGTTCATCACTGAGATTCCCAAGCATATGCAACCGCTGATTGAATCATGGTTTCCGCTTCCGTTAAGCTGGCTTCTACAGAATTATGTATAGCCTGCTAAATCTCTTTCTTTTATCCTGATAACATTGCTGGCGGTTGTGCGGTCAATAATACAACAAGAGCATACCGGTTAGCTTCCCTGTAAAGTCTGGCTTCTTTCTTGCGCTTCAATCCTCACGTGACCCGCTTCCCTATCCCTGCTATTTGTTCAACTGGTTTTCAGTGCAACGAAGCCGCTTTAGTTCACGGCTTATTTCTTGGTGTACGTCAAAAAGGTATTGATGGATTACGCTGTGTTAACTTATGTATCCGAATCGCTTTCTATCTATTCCCGTAAATAGGTTTATACCGATTAATCATGTTTGTGATGATTGCATTTTATAACAAACCGCTTACGATATTAATCTTGATCTCACGATCATGCCAACGGCATTTTCATGCAAAGTCCGAACTTTGTGAAAACATTGACATATGCGATGTGTTCGTCTAGACTAATAACGGCGCCCGGAAAAGCAAGGAGCAATGCAACTAATGAAGAAAAATGATATGATCATCCTCGTGTTGGTATTGACAGCCGCAGGTATTTTGTACCTCCTGTCCCAAACAACAAACTTCACTACGCACAAAACCCCCACACAAGCAATTGCCGCGCTGCCATTGTCCGAAACCAATCAAGAGCCGCTTCCTGACGAACCACAGGCTTCGCAGCAACCGCAAGAAAGCCAGCACCCTGCCGCAACCCTCGCCCCTGCCGATTGCTATTTACTCGTGACCATCGGGGATGTTGTGTTTGAACCCTATCCCCTACTCACAGAAACTGACCTTCCCATAACGCAGGTGGATGGCAAAACCAATACGGTGCATATCTCCCCTACCGGGTTTTACATGGCGCATGCCAGCTGTGCCAATCAGGAATGCGTTCATCAGGGCGAAGTAACGCTTACAAACAGAGATTACCGCCTGCTTGGCAATCAGGTTATTTGTTTGCCAAATCAAGTGATGCTGCAATTGCTCTCCCCGCAGGAGGCAGCCGTTGTTTGGGAGAACGCGCATCAGGCGCAGGAATAGGCTAGCCGAACTCATCGCGATTTGCAGTTTACTCACCAGTTTATTCTTTCCCTTGGTTGCCTGAAAGCATGCTACCTTTGTTTGAAGGCTAAGGCGGACTATAGCAGGGATTGGCCTGCTCCGCAGCGTTGCGCAGCTTGTATCCTCCAGCACGGGCATTATGTACCTGCTGCGGGTGCTCAATGAACTACTGCACGGCATTCTGTGAGGTGCCTTTAACCTTTAAGTTCGATCTTGTTAGCGATGATTTGATCAGTTTCAATGATGTGGTTCATCTACAAGGCAAATCAAGGGTGTAAGCATGAATAACGCTGTATTCCCGCGTATCGGGCAGGTGCTTTGGCAATGATTCTGCTGCACATCTCTAATACCGCACACGTGTATGCTTCGCTGCTGTTAAATGGTTTGATACAGGCTTAAAAGAGTGTGCCCACCATGCTGGTGTGCAAATACATACACACAGGATGGACAATTCAGTCGATAGACTCCTAAACGCTTGAAACGGAGGAAGCATGAGATACCGGATCAGTGAGTTTTGTAGACTTTTAGGCGTTTCCACGGATACATTGCGCTATTACGAACGGTGTAAACTAATCACCACCGAAAAGGATCCGGATAACCAATACCGTTCATTTTCAAGAGAGGACGGGTTGGCCATTTGGAACCTGCACATGCTGCGCAGTATGGACATGAGTTGCAATGATATCCGGCAATTACGTCTGAAGGCAGATTACGAATCCCAAACGAACTATCTGCACCAGCGTGCCGATGAACTGGCTGTTGTGATTGATAAATTGATGGCCAAACACAAGCGATTATTGCAACTAGCGCAGCTCCATGCATTGGCAAATGATGTTGGCATCGTTCGGTTGCTGCCGGAAAGCAGCGCGCACTGGGCGTTGTATGTGTTGGGCGATGGCTGTGCTGAAGCAGCGTCCTCCACGAAGGAGACGGCACATTGGGTAGATTGCCTGCCCTTTACATATTTTTCCCTTGAGATATCGGAAAGCAGCCTGCTTACGCCCACTAAAAAGCTTCAGATACGAATCGGATTGGGCATTCTGGCGGAGAATATTCTCCCCGCTGGCTTAACCCTCTGTGCCGACGCCATATACACGCCGCCGCAAAAGCAAGTATGCATGGTTATACGCACACACGACGTTTTCAAAATCTCTCATCGGGATCTCAAGCCCCTGTATGCTTACATTGCTGAGAATCATCTTCGCATAGTAGGGCCTGCCACAGGCCGTATCCTGAACTCCGATGGTCATATGACCAGGCCGGAGTATCGCGTTGTTCTGGGCATTCCTGTTGCAGATTTGTCATAATTTTAACAAATTACCTTGACCTTGGAGCCACACCAAGGTTTATAATAAAGTAGTTGTTTCGCAATTCTGTGAAACCGATATTGTAAGGAGGAAAACTCACATGCGCAAAACATTATCAATGATTCTTGCCGTCGTGCTGGTTGGCTGCATGTTTGCCGCGCCAGCAATGGCTGCGACGTACACCGCGGGAACCTACACCGCGAGTGCTCCCGGTAATAATGGCCCTGTTGAAGTAACCGTAACTGTGAGCGACAGCGCAATTACCGCTGTCGAGGTAACCGCCCATGTCGAAACCGCCGGATTGAGCGATCGCCCCATTGCGGATATCCCCGCCGCCATTGTGGAACATCAATCCTTGGCGATTGATGCCATCTCTGGCGCGACCTATACCTCGCAGGCCATTTTGGACGCAACGGCAGATGCGCTTACCCAGGCGGGTGGCGACGTAGCCGCGCTTATGGCCGTAACGGTATCACAGGATCCCGTAGAGGATGTTGAAGCAACCTACGATATTGTGATCGTCGGTGGCGGCGGCGCTGGTCTGTCTGCGGCACTTGCAGCCAAAGAAGTAGGCGCGAGCGTTGTAATTGTCGAGAAAGCCGGCTCTCTGGGCGGCAACTCGCTTCTGGCGGGCGGCGCTTTTAACGCATGCGACCCCGAACGCCAAGCCAATGTAGAAATGAGCGACTCCCTCATGGCGGAGCTCAACCACTATCTGGAGCTTAACGAGGAGGACTTCGGTTCTTTTGCGGGCGTGCTGAGCACCGTCAAGGAGCAGATCAATACCTACCTTGCAGGCGATACCTCCAAGCTGTTTGACAGCCCTGAACTGCACATGCTGCACGTTTATATCGGCGGCAAACGCACAGGTCTTGACGGCACAGTCATTGAGCCTGACCTTGCCCTGACCGAAGTGTTTGCAATGAACGCGATGGATTCTCTGAACTGGGCCAGCAGCTATGGCGTGGAGTGGCGCGATCAGATCAGCACCGTTCTGGGCGCCATGTGGCCGCGCACGCACGGTGTTGCCAGCGAAAAGATCACCGTTACGTTTGAGCGTGCCGCGCGTGAAGCCGGTGTTGACATCATGGTTGATACCCGTGCCAATGAAATCATCCTTGAGGATGGCAGAGTGGTCGGCATCAAGGCTACCACCACAGCGGGCGCCAATGTGCTGCTGCACGCCAACAAAGGCGTTATCCTTGCGACGGGCGGTTATGCTGCCAATGCGCCTATGGTTGTGCAATACAACAACTATTGGGAGGGTCTGGCCGATACCATGCCTTCCACCAACGCCCCTACGATTACTGGTGATGGCATCGTGATGGCGGAAGCCGTAGGTGCGGAACTCAAAGGCATGGGTTATGCCCAGCTGATGCCTTCCTCCCATCCCGTTGATGGCTCCCTGTTCAGCGGCATTTGGGGCAGCGCGGAAACGCAGGTGTTTGTGAACAAAGAGGGCAAACGCTATGTAAATGAGTATTCCGAGCGGGATGTGCTCTCCAAGGCAGCGCTCTTGCAGCCGGATAAACTGTTCTTCATCATCTGCGATAACAAGATCGCCAAAAACGCCGATGTGGCTGGCATGGAAGCTGCCGGTAACGTGGTATCTGCCGATACATTGGAAGAGCTTGCAAACAAACTGGGTATCCCCGCGGATACATTCGTTGCCGAAATCGAGCGCTATAATAGCTTCGTGGATCAGCAGGAAGATGCAGACTTCGGCAAAGCCTTCTTCGGCGAGAAGATTGACGAAGCACCCTTTGTAGCGACGCCGCGTTCTCCTTCACTGCATCACACGATGGGCGGCGTAGCCGTCGATACCCAGACGCGTGTGCTGGACGCCAACGGCGAAGTGATCCCGGGCTTCTACGCTGCGGGCGAAGTGACCGGTGGCTTGCATGCAGGCAACCGTCTTGGCGGTAACGCCATGACCGATT
>Ga0351921_1060_pt2 | contig 13228 bp, 10 predicted proteins | sample BONcelHT113001C9_FD_206869 | JGI IMG/M metagenome (GOLD analysis project Ga0351921, IMG submission 206869) | Enriched cells from coal bed in the Powder River Basin, Montana, United States - BONCAT cells T11 rep2 HSBNCT.T11.300.1.C9 ... | reverse complement strand
AAAAGAGGATGCTGCGCTCGCCGTCTTCGATGAACTCCTGAAAGAGCTCCAATAGGTTGTCGCGCGCCACGGGGTCAAGCCCGCTGGTGGGTTCGTCCAGCAGCAGCAGTTTGGCGCGATGCGAGAGCGCCAGCACCAAAGAGTATTTAATGCGCATGCCGCTTGAAAGTTCGGATGGGCGCTTGGTTTCGTCTAGAGAGAAGCGCTTCATGTACTTTTGATAAATTGAATCATCCCACTCGCGGTAGAACCTGCGCACCACTTCTGTGATCGTGCGGATCTTCGTTTTGGCGTAATAATCCACCCCGCCAAACATAAAGCCAAGGTGCTGCTTGATCTCAAGCTCATGCTGATCGAAATCCATGCCGAGCATGCTCACCGTGCCGCCGTCTTTGTGCACCATGCCGAGCATCGATTTTAACGTCGTTGTCTTGCCAGCGCCGTTGCTTCCAATGAAGCCCATAATAAAGCCTTGTTCGAGGCTGAAAGAGACATCTTTAAGATCGAACTTGGGATAGTGCTTGCTGAGGTTTTGAACCGATAGAATTTCCATAACGCCTGACTCCTTGAACTGTGTATATCGTATATACACAATATAACGCGGAGTGAAGAGGATGTCAAGGGGGGAAAGTACTTAACACGAAAAACACAAAAACTCTAAATACACGAAAAATTTTACGTAGGGGCGGTTCACGAACCGCCCTATAAAGTCAGGGAAGATGGTTTGTTTGCGACTCAATTTGCCTAACGGCGTCTCCTCTTTAGAGAAAAGCACCAGTCACTAAGTCCCTTGACAACGGACCTATACTTAATATAGAATATATATTCTATTATCTCGTTGTCGCATCGTTCCTTAATAACTTCATCCTTCTCAGGCAGGTCTCATATGTTATTCAATCTTAAAAATCTCTCAATAAGTCACTTTGGTTCGTGCATAAAAACAAACCCAAAACAAATCAGCTCAAACATGCGATTATCGCCCATTTCAAAGCACAAAAGTATTTGTTTTCTTTGTTTTTGATTTTTTTCTGAAACAAAAACGAATCATCTTAAGATAAGTCGGTCATAACCAGAAAAGATGCATCTCAAAGACCTTAATTCAGACCTCTTGTATAATTAATCGCATGAACCTTCTTCAAGCGTTAAACTGCAAACTCCCTCTCTGCACCGCCATCGTCGGGGCAGGCGGCAAGACCTCCGCCATGGCCGCACTGGCGCGGCAGGTTGAAGGCGCTGCCTGGGTCACCACCACGACCCACCTTGGCACCGATCAAACCGCCATCGCTGACCGCCATTGCGTCATCGAGACAGAAAAAGACATCAATCCAGCCCTTTGGCTGCAGCAAAAAGTCACCCTGCTCACCGGCGCCGTCACCCAGGATGACCGCCTGCACAGCCCCGCGCCCGAACTGATAGCTATCATCCGCCATGCCGCCGAACGCGAATCCGTGCACCTCATCTTCGAGGCGGATGGCTCGCGCTCCATTCCGCTCAAAGCGCCGGGCGACCACGAACCGCCCATTCCCGCGTGGGCACAACAGGTCATCGTCGTCGTCGGGGCCTCCGCGCTGGGCAGTCCGCTCAACGAGCAGACCGTCTTCCGCGCCGGGGTTTTCGCCGAACTCACCGGTCTGCTGGAGGGCCAAACCATCACCATCGAGAGTGTGCGCGACATGTTAATCCATCCGCTGGGCGGGCTGAAGAATATCCCCGCGGGCGCACAAAAAGCCGTCCTCTTCAACCAGGCCGAAGATTCCGTCACCCGCGGCATCATCGAATACATCGTCCCCGATCTGCTCGCCGGGGGCTATCACCGTGTCATCGTGGGCGGTGTCAGACATGCACCAGATGCCCTGGAGAGTTATTTTTAAGAGCTTTTCTCGCAAAGTTCGCAAAGAAAATGCACGCCAAGGACGCAAAGAGGATATTTTTTAAAAATCTTTTTACTCACCCAGGTTCATTTACTGTAGTAATATTCCCAAGGAGAATCGCGACCACAAGAATTACTCAAAAGAGAAAAATAACAAAATAAATCCGTAAAATCCTATCATTTTTCTGTTTAGGTGAGGTTGCTTGAATGAGGGAATTGGTTTTTTATTATAGATTTTCTAGGCGTACTTTGAGAGTTCTTACTTGGCGTTCTTTGCGAGATAATCTTTTCAGGGTCACTGTGACCCTGCCAAAAAATCTAGACCACACCTGTCACTATACTCACATGCAAAACGCACCCAATCAAACTAAACTGTGACAAGTAAAAGTTTACAGATTGAGGTGCAGCATGCCAGAACAAAGCAAGTTTCGCAGTGTCGTCGGAGAGATTCTCTCCCAACTCTTAAATGTGCCGGTGCTTTCCGGTTTATTGATCACATTTCTCTATTTCAGACTGCCCGCCGGTGAACCCAACGCGCTCACGGGTCTGATCTGGGCGCTGGTCTTTGTCAGTCTCATCCCGTTGAGCAGCCTGTTCTTCTACATTCCGGTGCACAACGAAGAGACCAAAAACACCGTCCACAGGCAGCGGGTGGCCAGTTTCGTCATGATGATGGTCAGTTATCCAGTCGGGTGGCTGGTGCTGGCGCAGATCAACGCCCCGCGGATTTTCACGGCGATTGCGGCGACCTATACTTTTGTGACCTTGGGGCTGATTGTGTTCAACCTGCTGCTGCGCTACAAGGCCAGTGGCCATGCCGCTGGCGTCAGCGGACCGGTAGCCTCGATGATTTTCCTTTATGGGATTATCGCCGCGCCCCTGCTGCTGCTTCTGCCTCTGGTCACCTGGGCACGTTTGGCGGCCAAGGGGCATAACTTCTGGCAAACGGTGGTGGGTGCGGCGCTTTCTGGTGTGATCTCGATCAGCGTGCTCTGGGTTTACGGCTTTACACCCTTCACCGGCATGATCAAGTAACCGGGATCGGCATCTTCTTCTGCAGGGTGACCTGCATGGTGGCGCCTGCCTCGTGAAGTTGGTGTGAGCTGGCGCCCTGGCTGATGCCCAGCATCGCAGCTTTTGGGTCCAAAACGATGGTGCCGCATAGCAGATCGACGCCCTTGTCAAAGAGCACCGGTGAAAGCGGCGTACTGGGGCCAACGAGCATCACACGTGTGCCGGGTTTGCACAGCGCCAGCAGCCCTTCTAAAGTATGATTGATCAGCGTGGTGGCGGTGATGGCAACCACATCCGCTTTGGGGATGTACTCCGGTGCCAATTCGGCAGGGATGTCCCCTTCGCGGGGGTCAAGCTCCAACACCCACAGGTTGTTCAGGTCGGGTTTCAGTCTTTCAACGAATGGGAAGTGACCCACCAGCGCCACGTTTTTGTGTAAGGCATGTTCACGCAGATAAACTTCGGCGTTCAGTTCTGTGCAACTGGCGGGGTCAATCGGCACCAGCGCATTGATCGCAGCCAGCCCGATGGAGACTTCAGTGTAGCTGTCAGATTCGGCCAGGTTGACCAGCTCTGCGGTGCTCATCTCAAGCAGCCGGCCCGCGTTTGCCACGGAGGGGTTGCAGCGGTGCATGAAAGCGGGGTTGGCCAGCGTGGCCGCCAATCCGCAAGACAGTCCGCGCTCGGTTTCAGCCAGCACCGCCGTGCGCGAGTAGCCCACATGAATGTCGATAATTTTGCCGGGCAGCAGAGATGAATAAATATCAGAAGACAGCGTCATCAGGGTTTCTCCTTGGAGGGTAATCAGCTTGAATTATACGCCATGCATTAATAATAGCCTGCTTAAAACATCAGCCGCACCTGACTTAGAGAAAAGGTACGGCTGACCTAACGCATCCAGGCGGCCTCGTGATGAGACCGTTAAGTCTTAATCAATATCGCCTTTGAAGAGGGGCAGGATGTTGCTCTCGAAGGCGGTGTCATCCATGCCGTAGAGCTCTTTGTAAAAAGCCCTGGCTTCGTTGGTGGCATCATAATCAGGGAAGAGGTCAGGGTGCAGTTTGGCGGCCACCCAATCCAGACCGAGCGCCCAGCGGGTATCCGGCTGGTCCCAACTGTAGACATCGGTGGCGAAAGCGAAAAGTTTGTTGTTCTTGACCGCGTCCAGCAGCATCCATTGGGGATCGGCTTTCATCTGCATAGCGACATCATCGACATTAACCAGGTAGGAGACCAGAAAAACAACTTCAGGATTCCATGCAGCGATCTGTTCGAGGTTGACCGTGGTCCATCCGCTGCCGGGGTTGGCGTCTTCCCACACAGGGGTGCCGCCGCCAGCCTCAATCAAATAAGTTTGCATCCAGCCCATCGGCGGCACGTTGAAGGCGGTGGTGCCGTCTTTGTCAGAGTAATAAAGCAGCAGGGTGCGAGGTTTCTGTTCGTCGGTCAAGCCGGAGAGGGCTGAAGTGACGGCATCCACTTTACCCTGATACCAGGCAGCCAGTTCTTCTGCTATGGCAGTGTTCTGGAAGAGTTGACCCAATGTGGCGAGATCGCGCTGATACTGTTCCGCGGTTTCGAAATCCAGGTACAGCACAGGGATGCCCAATGTTTCAATCGGGGCTCCCAGGCTTTCGGCGCTCATGGATTTCATGATCACCAGGTCGGGTTGCTCGGCAGCAATCTGTTCGGCGCCGGCGTTGTTATCCAGCATGGTTTTGGTATCGTAATTAGCGTCGATCAAAGGGATGAAGTTGCCTGTACCCTGATTGGTTGCACCTAAAGCCACGATGCTGCTGCCGGCTTCAGGGAAGAGGTAAATCGCATCCGCGACCATAAAGAGGGCTCTGCCGACCAGAACGATGCGTTCGGGCGTTTTATCAAAGGTAACGGTGCGATTGAGGGCATCCGTAACAGAGAAACCGGTCGTAGGTGCTTCAGTAGGGGCAGCAGTTGGGTCCGCTGACTCGACGGGGGGTGCGGCGGTAGGTTCCATGGTTGCGACCGGGGTCTGCTGGGCGCAGGCACTGACGGCCAACATGGTGATGAGCAAGGCGACGATTAAGATTCTTTTGCTGTTCATGAAGTTCTCCTTAAGGGTGAGTTACAACTCAATAGCTGACTATTCAATAATTGAGTATGTAAATCATAACACTACTGATCTCAAAAAGCAATTGGGTTTTGCAAGTATTGAAGGGGATAAAGGACAAATTATAATAATTTCTAAAAACCCAATTAACACCAACCTTGACAAGGCTACTTTAAGCCTTGTCAAGCATACTATAGGAAAAAAGTAAAGTACCACAAATGTGCACAGAACAAATACTCAATAGAACTCTGTCTTTGGCAGAGTTTTTATTTTAGATATTTAGTTGTTTAGCACGCACTCAACAAATCAATAGTGAACCACCAAGTACAGCCCAGCCGGAATTCTTGGGATCTACCTAATTCATACGAGGTCAAAGCCTCAACATACTTAATTCGAAGTGTCCAAGCGACAGGGGCAGCCAAGCTTGACAACGAGGTCGCAGATAAGCGCCTCAAGGTGGGTTACGGTGTCCCCTGGTGGCCATAATCTAGATGGATTGGGCGAATGCAGGATTATACATAGTTTGATGGTGAATTAGCGCCCACAGAATATGCAAGAGTTTGTTCATCAGAACGCCGAGAGCTTGCATCTTGGTGAGTGGGTTTTTTGACCTCCTTTGCAACTTGGAATATAGAAGAGCGAAATGTGAATCATATTGGATCATGCGCAAACAAGAAAAGTAAAGCATGGTCCTCAGATGTGGACGACCTTGACGTGAAATGGGAGTACGACCATGTTGTTTCTTACCTGAAGAACTGGGAGTGGGTTGAATACCAGCCAGTTTTACCCATTGCGAAGCACTCTTATATCTTTTTGGGTCTCCAATCTCTGCAAGAAAAAGTGCTATTGAAACTACACCGAGCGATTTTACAGAAAGTAAATATTCAGCTTCTGGCAAAGAAACCAAACAATTGGTCATTGCATCCGTTACTTGGTTCAATTGCATTTGAAACCTTTGGATATTGGAAAAATGTATTTGAATGGACAGTTGGATAGCCTGAAGTCCTTCCAGAATTCCAATTGAATTAGCAGCTAATTGATAAATTTGCTGGGCTTTGGTAATACTCAACCTTTTTCCCAAGTAAGCTGCCTTTACTTCAGCCAAGAAATCATCCTCTTTCATTTTTCTGATCTCGGCTGCGCAAGCATTACTGATCAGAATTGCACGACTGGTCTCACCGTTTAGATTTTTAAATATCTGGAAGTATTCAGGAAATGCTTGTCCTACTAAACCCCACAAAATATGCTGCTCTCGCCGGATTGCACGAGAAAGTTGATGATATACAACTGCATATTGTTTTATTTCCTCATAAGTCCCTTTTTGCAATTTTGTTTCTGTATAGTGACCATTTCTCGAGAGTTCTGCAATTTGAACTGCATCACGCCGATCATCTTTTGAGCGATCAAGCTGATTCCCTTCTCGGTGCTTTTTCACTGTGTAGGCGTTCACCAAATGATATGTGATTCCGTTTTCTTCCAGTTCCCTTGCCATCAATTTCCAAAAGTAATTGGATGGTTCCATGGCAACAATCAATCGAGATTCAGATTGCTTTTGAGAGATCATTTTCACTCTCTTTAAAAAATAATCATAACCCCCACGGTCTTGTGGAAAACTGAAGTAATCTAACTTTTCACCATTTCCATTGGTTACTACACAAACATTTTTCTCTAATGCAAAATCTATTCCTACGTGAAGTGTTCCAGTTCCATCTTGTTTTTTGGTTTGGTTTGTGCTAAATTGTGACATGAAGTATCCTCCTAAGTACGTATGTCTACTCTCGATTGAGTATTGTACACAGAGGATACTTCCTTATTTCTCTATATTAGGTTGAATTAAATGACGTTTCTTTTGTTAGGTCAGTTCGGGGTCGAGCGACCAGGCTGAAATGGTCTCGCCGGCACCGACGTGGTTGACGCCAGCGGGGACGATCAGCAATGCGTTGGCCTGGACGAGTGAGAAGAGATTGCCTGAGCCTTGATGTCCGGTCAGGCGGGCGTGATAGACGCCCTCTTCTTTGCGGATGACGCCGCGAAAGTAACTCTCGCGGCCGTCGGGTGAATGGAGGGGTTCATCCAACACAGCCTGGATGACATGCTGCGTGAAGGGCGGTAATCCGTGCAGTTTGCGGATGATGGGCAGCACGAAAACCCGGGCGCCGATGTAAGCTGAAACCGGGTTCCCGGGCAGACCAACAAAGGGGATGCTCTTGTAATTTCCAAAGGCCACAGGTTTGCCGGGACGCATGTTGACCCGCCAAAACGAGAGACTGCCGTTGGCTTCAATCACCTCGCGCACATAGTCAAAAGCACCGACACTGACACCGGCAGAACCGACGATCAGATCGGGTGGGTTTTGCAGCACCTGATCGAGGGTGTTTTTGACACTCTCGGGGTTATCCAGGGCGATGCCGAGGTGGATAACCTCCGCGCCAGCGTCTTCAAGCAGGCCGCTTAGTACATAGGTGTTGGCATCATAAATCATACCGGGCGACATGGGTTGGCCGGGTAATAACAGCTCGTCGCCTGAGGAGAAGAGGGCGACACGCGCTTTTTGGGTGACCTGCACCTCACGAATGCCGAGGGAGATTAACAGACCGATATCCTGGGGCAGCAGGTGCCTGCCTTTTTCGAGCACGACTTGCCCCAATTGCACATCCTCTCCGGCGAGCCGGATGTTGTCACCGGCTTTGGCTGGTTTGAAGAAACCGACTGAGCCTTGCATGGGGGCAGTCTGCGGATTCTTGAATTGGTCAGTGGCTTCAATGGGGATGACTGCATCCGCGCCGTCGGGCACAGGAGCACCAGTCAAAATTCTTGCAGCTGTTTCCTTTGCCAAAACACCTTGTTGAGCAAACCCGGCAGGGATATCCAGGCTCACCGGAAGGGTTACAGGAGTGGACGGTGAAGCATTGCTCACTTCATCACTGCGTATGGCGTAACCATCCATGGAGGAGTTATTGAAGGGGGGTAGTGCGAGGGGTGAAATGATGTCTTCGGCTAAAACGCGGTGAATGGCTAATTCAACCTTGCAGGGTTCAGAACCCCTGGCGTTGATTACTGCCAGAATTCTCTCTTGAGCTTCGCGAATGGGAAGTAAATTAGTCATTATTTGCCTTTCTGAACCAACGTTCCTTCGCTAAAGGATAGATTTTTGGCTTATTTCACCTGGCACCAATCCTTCAGCATCCAGTAGCAACTGTTGTCCATCTCGGATAACACGACCCTGAATTCGCAACATGAGCTGCAATGCGTGAGCACTTTTCTCAGCTCGCCATTCCTGGATACTTCCAATCGTAGCGTTAAGCAAAATAACGCCTAGAATGAATATCGCGTCTTTTACATCTCCAGTAGCAAGGGCTATCGCACTTGCTACTAAAAGAATATAAATGAGGGGGCTTTTAAACTGATGAAAAATAATTTCAAACAAGGTAGGTTTTTTGGGTTCAGGAAGCACGTTGCGGCAAAATTCTATTTGACGCTCTTGCACCTGTTGGGGTGTCAAACCTTTCCTGTTGGATTGCAGTTTCTGGATGACGCTAGATTCCTCTATAGCATGCCAGGAGATCGGCTGATTAGGCATCTCCACCAACTGTACTCTTGTGTTCACTTCCATTATTCCTCCTTTATCTAATAATCAATTGTAACGATTTAATAAATATTTTTTATTAGAAAATTGCATTTATCAGAAGATTTGAATCGTATTCCGTTTTTTGTTAATCGTCCAACACTGAAGTATAATTATTTCATTAATCCGCTGGGTCTTCGTATCACTCAAACGGTTAAACCCAAAAACAAAGAATAATTTAATAGTAATGATTGATTAACATCGCTCCCCAAAAGAGTTTACAATATTGGAGCGTGTGGAGGCATATTAGTGAAAACACAGACCACAAATATTCATAAAAATACATTGGTGATGAAATTCGGCGGCACTAGCGTGGGCACACCTGATGCCATGCGCCAGGCTGTGTCCATCGTTAAAAACGAAAAAGCGCAGTGGAAAAATGTGGTCGTGATCACTTCTGCTTTGAGCGGCGTTACCGATACCCTACTCAAGATGGCTTCCTCTGAAACCATCTCCAACCCCAAAGCGCTGGAAAAATTCGCTCTCGATTTAGTCCAAAAACACGATGAAATCGCCAACGCCTTGATCCACGAACCTGTCCTTTTTCAACAAACCATTCAGGCGATCAATGAAGTGATCAGCCAGGTGGTTAACCTTTGTAAAGCCATCGCCGTGTTGGGTGAATCCACTCCGCGCGTGATGGATACGATCGCCTCGGCAGGTGAACGCATGTGCATCCACCTGCTGGCAGCAGCGATTCAATCTGCCGGCGTGCCTGCCACGGCCATCGAAGCCACCCGCCTGATCGTCACGGACGAGCATTTCGGCGACGCGCATCCCGATTTCGCGCAAACTAAAAAGAACACCTGCAAGGTGCTCAACCCGATCCTCGAAGCTGGAAAGGTGCCGGTGATCACCGGTTTTATGGCGGCCAGTGAATCAGGCACCATCACCACCCTCGGACGCGGTGGCAGCGACTACTCAGCCGCCATTATTGGCGCCGCTTTGCCCGCAGACGATGTGTGGATTTACACCGACGTTAATGGCGTGATGACTGCTGATCCCCGCCTGGTGCCAGATGCTGCCACGGTGCCCGTGTGTTCCTTCCGCGAGATCGCCGAACTGGCTTATTACGGTGCCAAAGTACTGCATCCCAAAACCATCAGACCAGTGATCGAAGCCGGCATCGGCTTGCGCGTGTGTAATACCTTCCAACCCGAACACCCCGGCACACGCCTTGTGGCTGAGCTAAATGCTCAACACGACGTGATCAAAGCCATCACCACCGTACGCGGACTCAAACTGATCACGCTTGAAGGACGCGGTATGTTGGGCGTTCCAGGTGTGGCCGCCAAAACCTTTGAAACCGTCGCCAGGTTGGGCACGAGTGTACCCCTGATCACGCAGGCATCCTCCGAGCAGAGCATCTGTTTTGCAGTGCCAAGCGAAAAAGCCGACCAGGTCATCGCCATGCTTTCAAAGTCGTTCGCTCGTGAAATTGAAAGCCGAGACATCGATCGTGTATGGTCTACCGATGAAGTTGGCATCGTCACCGTTGTCGGTGAGGGCATGCGCTCCACACCAGGGGTAGCTGGTCGTGTCTGCACTGCTCTTGGTGACAATAAGGTTAACATCGTCGCCATCGCTCAGGGATCCTCCGAAGTAGCGATCTCTGTGATGGTCAACACCGCGGACCTGCAACACGCACTCAAGGTGTTGCACAAATTAATCAATCATTCTGATGCCGCCGCTTAGTCAGCTCATCAGCGAAACAGAGGATAATTATGTCTGATCGAATTCCAGTCGCCGTACTGGCTGCCACGGGCAGCGTCGGCCAGCGTTTCATCCAGTTGCTGGATGGACATCCCATGTTTGAAGTGGTGGCACTCACCGCTTCTGACCGCAGCGTCGGTTTACCCTTTTCACAAGCCTGCCATTGGATCATCTCAAATGATATGCCGGAATGGGCGCGCAACATGATTGTCAAACCCACTGACCCTGGTTCTGCTGCAGTGCCGCTCGTCTTTTCTGCCCTGCCTGCGGATGCCGCCAAAGACGTTGAACCCGCCTTTGCGCGCGCTGGCAGCATGGTTTGTTCCAACGCCTCCACTTATCGCATGGAACCGGATGTCTCCATTCTCTTTCCTGAGGTCAACCCGGAGCAAGCGCACATCATCCCCATACAGCGCCGCCTGCGCGGATGGTCTGGCGGAATCGTCACCAACTCCAACTGCACCAGCACCGGCTTGACCGTGGCCTTGAAACCTCTTTACGATGCTTTCGGCCTCAACAAGGTTTTTGCAGTCTCCATGCAGGCACTCTCCGGTGCAGGTTACCCTGGTGTGCCTTCGCTCGATATCATTGACAACGTCGTCCCTTACATCAAGGGTGAAGAAGAAAAAGTCGAAATTGAACCGCGCAAGATGCTCGGTCGTGTTGAAGGCGATGCCATTGTTAACGCAGATTTCGCCGTTTCAGCCCACACCAACCGCGTTCCCGTGGTGGATGGACACACAGTAGTCTTTTCGGTTGAACTGGGCCAAAAAGCCAGCCTCGAACAGGTCATGGATGCCCTGCGCTCTTACCAGGCGCCAGAAATCAGCCGCGATTTGCCGTCTGCCCCCAAACCTGTGATCGTATTACGTGACGAACCCGATCGCCCTCAGCCTCGCCTGGATCGCATGACCGGAAAAGGCATGTCCACCGTGATCGGCCGCGTACGCCCCGACTCCATTTACGACTACAAAATGGTAACCTTATCCCACAATACCATCCGCGGTGCAGCCGGCGGCTCGGTCTATAACGCCGAACTGCTGGTCAAACTCGGTTATGTGAAGTAACAGAGGATTGCAATGACATCATACGCAGGCGTTCTTGAAACCTACCGTCCATTTTTAGATATCCCCGCCCACACCCGCACCGTCACCCTGCTGGAAGGCAACACCCCGCTCATCCCCATGCCTAAACTGGCTGAAACACTCGGCGGCGGCTTTGAACTCTTGGTCAAGTTCGAGGGAATGAACCCCACCGGTTCCTTCAAGGACCGCGGCATGACCGTGGCCATCAGCGAAGCATACGGACGCGGCGCCAAAGCCGTAATCTGCGCCTCCACCGGCAATACGGCTGCCTCCGCAGCAGCTTATGCCTCACGCGCCGGTATGCGCTGCATCGTCATCATCCCCGCCGGCAAGGTCGCCACCGGTAAACTGGCCGGTGCTGTCGCCTATGGTGCTGAAGTCATCCAGATAGACGGTTCGTTTGACGACGCCCTTAACCTGGTGGTAGCCATTTCTGAACGCCATCCCATAGCCCTGGTCAACTCACTCAACCCATACCGCCTAGAAGGGCAAAAGACCGCCGCTTTTGAGATTTGTGATGTACTTGGCAAGGCTCCCGATTGGCTTGCGCTGCCCGTCGGCAACGCTGGCAACATTTCGGCCTATTGGATGGGATTCAAGCAACTTCACGAACGCATCAAAACTACCCTGCCCCAGGTACTGGGTGTGCAAGCTGAAGGCTCCGCGCCGCTGGTGCTCGGCCACCCCGTGGAACACCCCGAGACGATCGCCACCGCCATCCGCATCGGTAAACCTGCGCGCGCAGAACAAGCGCTTGAAGCTGCGGAAGAATCAGGCGGATGCATCATCGCGGTCAGCGACGATGCGATTCTCAAAATGCAAAAACTGCTGGCCGCCAACGGTGTGTGGGTTGAACCTGCATCTGCTGCCGGGGTCGCCGGTCTGGCGCACGAACTGGAACGCGGTACCATAGACCTCAAGGGTAAAGTGGTTACCGCGGTTTGCACGGGTCATGGCATGAAAGACCCTGATATCATCACCAAAGACATGCCCAAACCTCATATTCTGCCCTCAGAAATGAGCGCTCTTGAAGATTATTTAGCCAGAGAGAATTAAGATGCGCCATCTCATTCGTGTGCCTGCCACCACTGCAAACCTCGGCCCCGGTTTTGACTGCCTCGGATTAGCGCTTGATATGTGGAACAATGTTGAAGTAGAAGCCATAGGCGATTCTTTGAACATAACCATTGAAGGTGAAGGGGCTGGCAATATCCCCGTAGATCAAAACAATACCATTTACAAAGCCATGCAGATATATGCCGAGAGGCACCATAAAACCCTGCCCAAAGGCATTACTATGCACTGCCGCAATCGCATCCCTGTTGGATCAGGCCTGGGGTCAAGTTCAGCCGCTATCGTTTCTGGAATATTGGCGGCTTCTGTAGTATTGGATATACCTCAAAACACGGTCGATCAACTGGATTGTGCCGCGCAAATCGAAGGGCATCCTGATAATGTCGGACCGTGCCTGTTGGGCGGATTGGTCGCCGCAATCTTGAGCGACCAGAAAGTCATTGGCCGCAAACTGGAAGTGGCTTCACTCTCACTCATGATTGTGGTGCCGCAATATCACTTTCCCACTGAAACAGCCCGCGCCGCCCTGCCGATTGAACTACCCCGGCAAGACGCCATCTTCAATCTTGGCCGTCTTGCCCTGCTTACTTACGCCATGGGCAGAGGGGATCTCGACCTGCTCGCTTCAGCCATGCAGGATAAACTGCATCAGCCCTATCGCATCCCCGTCATTCCAGGCGCAGAGGAAGCTATTTCCGCAGCGATGAAAAATGGTGCGGCTGCTGTAGCGCTTTCTGGCGCCGGCCCCAGCCTCTTAA
>Ga0351921_1088_pt1 | contig 13622 bp, 12 predicted proteins | sample BONcelHT113001C9_FD_206869 | JGI IMG/M metagenome (GOLD analysis project Ga0351921, IMG submission 206869) | Enriched cells from coal bed in the Powder River Basin, Montana, United States - BONCAT cells T11 rep2 HSBNCT.T11.300.1.C9 ... | reverse complement strand
TAAAATACTATGATTCATGGCAGACTTTATTCTGTGTAATCATAATTAAATTCCATTTTAAAACTATTTTTTTAATTCAGTTGCAAATATGATGTCTTTTCTGTTCATCCCGAAGCATTAAATATCTCCGATAATAAAAGATACATCACTATGGCAGTCAACCAGGCGCAGGTCGACAGCATTATCTCATCGGCATCTGCCGAAGATCCAGAGATACAGCTGCTCAAACTCAGGGATGAGGTTGAACTGCTCAAGACCTCGATTAAGCGCCTGCTCATAGACATTCGTGAACGCATGAACGATGCCGAAAATCCGCTCGTTCAGGCCCTGAAAGGTAATCCGGTGGAGTTTGTCGGGCAGCATTCCTCTGCACCAACTCCGATGGAGGGGTATATCGATGATTATGATGAGGAACCAACGATTGAATCGACTTCTGAGAGCAGTGCAATGAGCGATGAACCAGAAATCATGGAACCTGCAGGAGGCAGTGGCCCGGGAGACAGTGGGGGTCTGTCTATGGGCGGTATTGGTGGGGGAAACCAGATGGCAGGGGTATCATCTGCGTTATCTTCTCTGGCTTCAGAGAAAGGAATGCTCGAAGCGCTGCGCAATCAGCTCTTTTCTGAGCCCTCACGTCAGGAACAGAGTAAACCGAAAAGACCACGTGAGAAGGTGAAGATACAAAAAGTATACAGTCTGTTTGAGTGGACATCAAGTAATGTGAAGCGGTATGGTCATGATCGCGTTGACCTGATGCTTGAATCTTACAAAGAGATGGGTCATATCTCTGATGAACATTGTAAACAGGTGAAGGATATTGCCCGTCTTATGGCGCCTTCCATAGGTGAAGTGCATGAGATGAAGGCAGATGAGTTTGTGCTTGCGTTATATGAACTGAATCGTATCCTTCAGCCCGAAGATCCGGGTCTTGACCGTGACATGCTTGATGTTCTTATCGAGAAGAAAAAAGCAACAGTCTCTGTCGGCAGGCTTGAAGATGCTGAGAATCTTGAAGATGATGCTGAGTTTGAATATATTCCGACTCGTGAATAAGTGATATCATGGGAAGTGAAGCAATATCGTCGTCGATTCTTTTGATTGGGGCCGTAGTTGGGGCTGCGTTCCTGGTGACAGCGATATTGCCTGCTATCTTCTCAGCCGGGGATACCTTTGGGACCGTTTCTTCTACGGCAGAGGATAAAATACGAACTGATTTTAGGTTCATCAATACTTATGCAAAAGATAATGGCGTTGATCCTGCTGTTGATGAAATGATTCTATGGCTTAAAAACGTGGGAACCAATAGAATCTCAATTTATGATGTCCAAAAGGCAGACATTTTTATTACTTATTCTAGTTCAGTAGAATCCATTACATATGATGGGGGGAGTGGTTTTTCAATTCTTCCATTAAATCTAGGTAATTATTATTGGGATATTGGTGAAACAATGCAGATTACTATTGAATCGCCTACATATGTCACTGACGGAGTAGTTTATACCGTAACTTTTGCCCTACCAAATAGTATACGGAGATCAACAACATTCTCGACAAATAATTAATGGCTTCTTCTCTAATATCCGGGGCAGTAGCTCTTGTTCTTATACTCACTGGAGGGTATGTAATTGCAGGAGGGATTATTAATATCGCTGAATCAACAATGACTGCTCAATCTGATGCTACAATATTACTTCAAAAGAACCTAAATTCAAAGATATCAATTCTTTATTCTGAAAAAACAATTAATAGTTTTCTAATTGGTGTCTCAAATAATGGTAGTACCTATTATGGGGGTTCTGATTTTGCAAAAATGGATGTTTTTATTGGGTTTGACGATGATTCAGTAGCACGTGAATCAATTCTCACTCATTACGTCTTAGTTAATGATCGTGTAAACCAAAACATGTGGGACGAAAGTGAAATAATCAATGTGAGTTATACTGGTCTTTTATCTGAACCGGTCTGGGTGAAGATCGTCACCTCTAATGGGGTCACTGCTTCAACCAATCTCTAATCAATTTAGGAATATATATTTCCGTTTCTGCAGAGTATTAATTATAAGGTAACAAACGATGGCAGAACTCGACCTGTCAGCAGGCTTTGAATCTCAGTCCGCTGATATCAGCGACCTCCTGGGCAAGGAAGAGAAGAGGATTCTGACCACCGGAAACTCAGAAATCGACAAAAAACTAGCAGATGGTCTGCCACTTGGTTCTCTAATTCTCATTGAAGGAGAGAACGATACCGGCAAGAGTGTCTTTACCCAGCAGATCATCTCGGGAAGTATGCGCAACAACCTGAGAGTTGATCTGTTCTCAACTGAATTAACCACCAAAAGTTTTCTCACCCAGATGGAGTCGATGTCACTTGACATCTCTGACTTCTTTGCATGGGGATATATTCGTCTTTTTCACTGTCACCTGGTAGAGTTCAAGTGGACTCCCGAAGCGATGAATGACATCCTTGAACGTATCATCATGCATGTAAAATTTAGTAATGCAGATGTAGCAATTATCGATTCATTGACGATTTTTACTGAATACACAAGTCAGGAGGCTGTTCTGTCATTTTTAACCCAGGCAAAAAATATCTGCGATCAGGGTAAGACCGTTCTTATTACCATGCACAGTTATGCATTTTCTGATGAGACACTCACCAGGGTCAGATCCATCTGTGATGCGCACCTGACATTGAAACGTAAATTGATGGGTGACAAATACGTCATGGTACTAGAGGTCGTGAAAGTTCGTGGTGCCCGGAAAACCACCGGTAATCTGGTAAGTTTTGAAGTACATCCAGGCTATGGGATGAAGATTATCCCGGTCTCACTGGCAAAAGTCTGATTATGTCCAGACTTATTATCCAGGGCAAGCTCCCCTTTCAGGAAGCAGAGAGTCATGATACAGAAGAATGTCTCATCAATCCTGAGTCCTGTGCTCTCTACCGTATGCTTCCTGCAAATGCGAAAGAGTATGCAAAAAATTATCCCCATCTCCTTGAATATCTGCATATCTTCCCGGTTGATGAATTTGGTATTCCTCTCTTCTTCTCTGAATTAAAACGAGATTTAAAGGGAATTAAGGATCCAAATCTCATCTACCCGGCAAAACCTCCTATCTTCATTCATATCTTCTTTGATCCTGCTGACGTCAGGAATTTCTACATCCCGATAGAACCTTCCTTTCTTCATAATGTTGGTGCACTTCTTCCTGCAATAGAATACCGGCTCGTTGATCTCCTTGATGCACTGGAAGAAGATCCGGTCACTGCAGAAGAGCGAACCACTGTTCTCAAACGACTGATTCGGCAGGTTTTATTCATTAAAAAACCTGGTCAGGCGATTGATCCATCCCTGCTAAAGATAGAAGGACCTCAATCATTTGGCGATAAAATCAAGACATTTCTATCAACTGATCTTACCGCAAAAGAAGATAGTGATATGGACTCTGCCCTTTTGGATGTTCCCCATCTTTCAGATGGCAGGATCATTGTAAGTCCTCAGGAATTTGAAGCAATCGAATATCAGATGATCAGGGACAAGATAGATGTCGGATTGCTCTATCCCTTTATCAGTGATAATTTTATTGAAGATATCACCTGCGATGGACTCGGACCGATCTTCATTGAACATAAGATCTTCAAAGGCCTGAAATCAGTTGTCGGTTTTGATAGTGAACCGGTTTTAGACGATTTTTGTATCAAACTTGCAGAGAAATCAAGGCGCCCTATCACCTACCGAAACCCAATCGTTGATGCCACCCTTCCGGATGGTTCCCGTATTAACATTGTATATTCATCAGAAATCAGCAGGAGAGGGAGTAATTTTACCATTCGTAAAGCAATGGATGATGTCATATCCATCACCAAACTGGTAGAATTCGGGACCTGTAGTTATACGCTGGCAGCATATCTGTGGATCTGTATCGAGAACGGGATGTCTATGTTCATGTCCGGTGAGACCGCGAGTGGTAAGACAACGAGTATGAATGCGCTTACTACCTTCATCTCACCGGAAGGAAAAATCGTCAGCATAGAAGATACTCCTGAAGTTATCATCCCTCATAAAAACTGGGCACGGGAGGTTTCCAAAGGGAAAGGAAAGGGTGAAGGTGAAGGCGGCGATGTAACAATGTTTGATCTGCTCAGAGCTGCACTGAGGCAGCGTCCAAACATGATCATTGTCGGAGAGATCCGTGGTGTCGAAGGTGCGGTTGCGTTTGGTGCTATGCAGACCGGCCACCCGGTTATGTCAACCTTCCACGCGGCATCGGTTGAAAAACTTATCCAGCGTCTGACCGGCGACCCTATCAGTATCCCGAAAACGTTTATTGATAACCTTAATCTGGTTGTCATTCAGAGTGCAGTCCGAAGACCTGATGGGAGCATGGTCAGGCGTCAGCTTGCGGTGAGTGAACTCGTCGGCTACGATGCAGAAAGTGGTGGTTTCTCATTTGTGGAGGTCTTTACCTGGGATCCCGTTACTGATACCCATGAATTTACAGGTAAAGGGTCCAGTTTCCTTCTTGAGAGTAAAATTGCAACGATGCTCGGTATTCCAGAGCATAAAAAGGCTCAAATCTACATGGAAGTTGAGAAACGGGCGAAAATTCTCGAACGCCTCCATAAGGCCGGGTACACCGATTTTATTGAGCTTTTTGAAATGCTTACAAAACTAAGAAAACAGGGTTTGCTCAATATCGAGTTCTGAAAGGAGAAATTATGGTATTTGAAAGTTTTTTCGAACGAATTCGTCAGTCTAATAACGGAACTATTCCATTCGAAGGGACAATCAATACTTTCAGGGCCAAATTGTATAAATTTTTTGTTGAAGACCGATATATGGGTTCTGATCTTCTTTTTATGCTCACCTATATGGCTGCAATTCTCACTGCCGATGCATCCCGCCCTGAAATTTTTGCATATACCGGCGCCAGAAGGGAATATGTTTCAACCAGGTACATATACAAAGCTGACATCCTTGTCAAACGGTGGGGGTACAGCTATGTCGAAGCTCTGGTCAATGTTAGCAAGAAGATAGAGAATGAGATGCTCTTTTCTATGATAAACCGGTATGCAAACGCTATAAACTCCGGAGTTCCTGATGCTGACTACCTCACTCGTGAACTGGAGACGATCCGAAGTGTATATCGGTCAACGTATGAGCAAGGTCTGGAAATGCTCAAGAAATGGGGTGATGCGTACATCTCCATGCTCTTCTCCGGTGCACTGGTCAGCATCATCATAATGGTCTCCATCGCTATCTTTGCTCCAGGTGATGTTCAGGGAACGTTGAATATATCCTACCTTATCATACTTTCAATATCTGCGTTTGGGATAACGACCATGTTCAAAGCAATTCCTGGTGATCCTATGACCCACGGTCTTTCACAGGGATCGCCTGAACAGAACATGATTCACCGGATGGAACGAAAGGTGATACCCATCCTTTGTGCTATTGTTCTCCTTCTTCTTCTCCTGGGGATGAACTATGGATTGGTACTCATGCTCATCGGGATGCTGCTCTTTCCTCTTGGGGTTATCGGATATATTGATGATGGGAACATCACTCTTCGTGATGCCGAGTTCCCTACATTCATCAGAGGTGTCGGGGCAGTGCAGGGCGGTAAAGGGACAACGATGGCCCCTGCGATTAAAGATGTTGATAAGAAATCGCTCAAGTATCTGGAGCCTCTCATCAATGGGGTATACACCAAGTTAAACCTTGGACTGGATGATAAACGAAGCTGGCAGCGGTTTATCAATGACAGCGGTAGTTACCTGATCTACAAATATCTGAACATTTATCGTGATGCAATAGAAATAGGAGGAAAAGCAGATAAAATCGGGGAAGTTGTAAGTTCATCCATGCTTGATCAGGTCCTGCTTCGTGAACACCGGCACACGCTCTCAATGGGATTTGTTATTCTTCTGGTCCCGATGCACACCATGATGGTTGGGATATTTCTCTTTCTCTTTCAGATTCTTGCAACCATGTCTCAGGCGATCACCTCAAAGATGGCAACCCTGGGAGAGAGTAGTGCTGCGCTCAGCTCAGGTCAGGGTGCATCAATAGCTTCATCAGTATCTGGAAGTCTCTTTGTTTTTGCCAATTTTGATGAGAAGGTAATTGGTTTTTATGTACTTATAATCATCACGATGCTCACAATTGCCAATACTCTTGCCGGAAAAGTGGTGGCTGGAGGTGACCGGTCTCTGATCTACTTCTTTGCCAGCCTTCTTTGTGCAGTCACTGGTTTACTATATATCATCGCACCAATAATTATCGGAATATTCTTCCAGATCCCTGCCTTTGAAGGAGTATAAGAGATGGTAGAGCTGAACGACTCAACCCGAAGACTCATTATATTTGTTACAATCGTACTTGGCGGGTCAATCCTTCTCTTGTTTGATATTCCGGTTCTGTACCTGATGATGGTTGTTATCGGTCTTGCCATTGGTCTGATGGTTGCCACCGGTATGCTCATCATGTCTGAACTAATCAGAGACCTGAGATTCCGGCTGAAAAACAGGAAACCAAAGGTTAAAAAGCAAAAGCCCAAGGTTGATAAGAGTTCAAAAAAAGGGACAGATGGAGAGGGGTTATTCTCAGGACTGATGAAAAAGCTTCCTAAAATGCCTTCTCTTTCATCAGTCAAACTTCCGACAACCGGATTTGGTTCACGCGCTGATAAACCAAAGGTAAAAGAAGAGAAAATCAAAAAGCCTGGTTCTGATGTAGATTATAAGGATAGTTCAGAAAATTTGGGCGATGCTGGAGAAGGATTTTCCAGCGGCTCATCAAACCAGGATGATGACCTGGGGCCTGATCTCCTTGATGGACTTGACCTTGATGACAGCCTTGATATTGATGCTGAACTCGAGTCTGTGAACCCTGAATTTGATTCAATCCGGACCCCGTATGGGGACCGTGATGCAATGGAGGAACTGCCTTCTGAAGATCAGGTAAAGCGGATGGACATCACCACCAGGGATGAAGAAGATTCAGTTGTCATTGACAATGAAGACACTTCTGATGAAATAGATGAGATCTATTCAAGCACGCTTGACATTGGTTCAGATTCTGGTGGTGACATCATCTCAACGATGGAGGGCGGCGACTCAATCAGTGGGAGTGATCTTGCTTCGTACAGTTCATCTGAAGATGCACCCTATATGTATGGGGGAGATGATGATTCCGCAGGTGGGGAAGAGCAGTTTGAGTTATCTCAGGGAAAAGGGATGGGTGATGATGATCTTATCGCCTCACTTAAAGCAGATATCAGCGACCTGAAAAAACGTGATGATGATGTCCTCCTTCGCGATCTCAAAGATGTTCATGTAACAGCTGAAGAACTCGCAGAAGAACTTCAGACAATTATGAAAATCATCACGAAAAAAGCAAAGATGAAATAATAGTGGCATAAATATTCTTGTACAGGGGTTCAATGGCAGAAGTTCCGGTAAAACTGGAGAAAGGCGGGTCCTGGGTTACGTCGAAGATAGAGATAGGCAAGGACCGTCTGATTCTGAAAGAACCCTACAATCTTGAAATCACCTATAAAAGCATCATTGACCTTCAGCAGCGCAGTCAGGTAGACATCCTGCTTGTCAGTGGTGGGGATAAGACCGAAAAGGTATACAAGGTTGCTTCGGTTGAGAAGGTTCTGCAGGTCTTAAATAAGAAGATCATCATGGCCTGCAATGCCTATCGTCTGATGGCTCATTTTATGTCTCCTGCTATCAGGGGAGGCGTTCTGGTGACCAATGCCCGATGGGAAAAAGGGGCGATAGCTGTTCTTAAGACTGGCATCTGGTTTGTAAGTCAGGAAAAATTAATTTGTGTTCCACTCAAGGAAGTGGCAAGTTTAGAACTTACCAAACGCGAATTACAAGGCAAAAAACTTGATGTCGTAAAAGTTGATCACCTTGAAGGTGGCGAGGTAGTTACCTCATTTATACTCTGCCCCCTTTCAACTTTGCAGGTTCTCTATAATTTTCTGCGTGATGCAACCAAAGAAATGGACATGAAGGGTTCAGAGCTTGATCAGCTTGATGCCCAGACTGCACAGGTTGCTATGCTCATCTACAGCGGGATGGACACAAAGTCTATTGAAAACATGCTGAATATGACCGCAAAAGAGCTGGATACAATCTATGACACGCTTTTAAAGTTAAAACTTGTCGACGTGGTAATGATTAGAAAGGAAGTGCAGCTCACTCCGAAAGGGGTTCGGTATATTACTGATGCATTGAAACCTCCGTCATAAAGACGGATCACAATACAAAATACTTTTACCAGTACGCAGCTTCTTAATCATAGGAGGAACCGTTCACTTATGGGAAGAATCCTCATTGTCGATGATACCCTCTTTATGCGGACATTACTAAAGAATATTCTATCTGCCGGTGGCCACGAAATCGTGGGAGAGGCAGAAGACGGGGACGTCGGTGTGAATAAATACCGGGATCTAAAGCCTGACCTTGTCACGATGGATGTAGTCATGCCGAAGATGAATGGAATTGAAGCATTGAAAGCAATAAAAACACTTGATACAAATGCCAAGGTTATCATGTGTACAGCAGTAGGCCAGGAGCAGATGGTTAAACTGGCTATAAAAAGTGGTGCCAGGGGTTACATCGTAAAACCGTTCCAGGCACCCAAGGTACTTGAGGAGATTGCAAACGTGCTTGGTGCATAATACCATGATCAAGGTTCTCGTTATCGACGATTCACTTTTTATCCGGACAGTCGTACAGGACATGCTGGCTGATGATCCGGAGATCCAGGTCGTTGGTGTTGCCTCTGATGGTGTGGAAGCACTTGAGAAGATTCGTCAACTAAAGCCGGATCTTATCACCCTCGATATCGAGATGCCAAAAATGGATGGTATTGCTGTTCTTGAAAAGAAACGTGAGTTCTCTCCGTTTCCCAGGACACTGATGCTCAGTTCACTCACGTCAGAAGGGGCAGAGATGACCAAGCGGGCGATGTCACTTGGTGCAGACGATTTTATGTTGAAACCCCGCGGAATAAAAAACATTCGGGAGATCGGGGCTGAGCTTCGAAGTAAAATCAAAAACATCTGTACCATTGCATATGTTACCTCAAAACCAGCACTACGGGACGAGATAGCAAAGAACATCGTGCTCATTGGCTCATCAGCCGGCGGACCTCCGATGCTTGATGTGGTTGTTTCAAATCTGCCTGCGAATCTGAATGCTGCAGTGATTATCACTCAGCATATGCCAAAAGGGGGTTTTACTGCAGCACTTGCAGCCCGGCTTGATCGGATTTCTCCTCTTCAGATAAAAGAGTCTGAAAATGGTGATATTCTTAAGAAAGGGATGGTGTTTATTTCACAGGCCGGTTATCACACCATCGTTAATTCATATCTGGATAAGAGTGGTGTGCAGGGAGGCAAGATTGTCCATGCTGATTCACCGCCTGTTCATAATGTGAAGCCTGCAGTTGACAAAACCTTTGTATCAGCAGCTCAGGTGTATGGATCCCGATGTGTATCTGCGATTTTGTCTGGTATGGGCAATGATGGCGGTGAGGGAACTGAAGCCATAAAAAAGGCTGGCGGAGTCACCATTGTTTGCAGGCAGGAAGATTGTCTGGTATATGGGATGGCACGATCAGCCCTGCAGCGTGAGGTAGTCGATCAGGTACTACCTCTGAAAAATATCCCGGGTAAGATTGTAGAAATCGTCAGAAGCATCGCAGGATAATGTATGTCAGATCTTGATGCATACCGAAGTTTGTTCGTTGCTGAATCGCGGGAAAACCACGAAGGAATCGTTAGTAACCTGCTGACTCTTGAGCAGGGAACTGATTCGCATGCCATTGATGAAATCTTCCGGTCAGCACACTCACTGAAGGGTATGTCTGCCTCCATGGGATTTATGCACATGGAGGAACTCTGTCATGCGCTTGAGGATGTATTCTCTCAAATCAGAGGTGGCAGTCTTGAAGTCAGTCAGTCTTTGATGGATGAGCTGCTTGCGGGAGCAGATGATATTGAACTGATGATTGATGATATCGAGACCGGGGGGGATGGACAGCTCGACCATAAGGATGAACGGGTTTTAAAACTGAAATCCTGGTTATCCGGAGCATCGACACCACCACCGTCATCTGGATTTCAATCGGCTGAATTATCAGATCTGGAGCTGGTTGAAGAACCATCCGGTGACATGTATGAAAATCCTGCATATGAATCATATGATCAGGCAGGGAGTCTGCAATATCAGATTCATATCGAACTCTCTCCTGAGGTTGACAGTAAAAACTTACGTTCGATGCTTATCCTTCAAAATCTGGAGAGTATCGGGCATATCTCTGCAATTTTTCCCTCAAGATCCATGGTGGAAGATGATGCCTCATTTCCTGGTATCATCGATCTTACCCTGATAACAAATGCAGGCTCTGATGCAGTACATACGATGCTTGGCATCTCTGATATTTCAAAAGTACAAATATCTGAAACATCTCTTGAACCATCGTCAGATTCCGGCTCTGCAGTTGGGACACCCGGAAAAAAACCTTCAGTAATAATACCTGATGAACCTACTGAAGGAAAGAAGCGTTTTTCTATCCACATTGAATTATCCTCAACAGTAGACTCCAGAAATTTGCGTGCCATGCTCCTGCTTCAGAATCTTGGATCACTTGGTCTGATTTCAAACCTATCTCCTAAGCGCGAGATAATTGAAGACAGTCTTACTTTCAATGGAATCATTGATTTTGAACTGGTTACTTCCAGGGCAACAGAAAGTGAAGTCCGTAGCCTGTTAAAGGGTACTGACATCAAAATGGCAGACGTTGTCTCGCTTGATCTCTTGAAAGAACGCTTAGTCGGGAGTGAAACCAGCGAGACTTTAAAAAATGGTTCAGCACTCAGTTCATTGTCAAAAGTCACTGCAGTTGATAAGATTGAGAAGAAACGGGAAGTCAAGAATATCAGGGTTGATATCGATCGGCTTGACCACATGATGAACCTGGTTGAAGATCTTGTTATTAACCGGGGAAGACTTGAGCAGATTGCACAGGAATATAAGATCAAGGAACTGGATGAAACCCTGAACATGGTCGGCAGATCTGTTGCGGATCTGCAGGTTATGATGATGGATATCCGGATGATTCCTCTTAACCAGATATTTAACCGGTTCCCTCGCACTGTTCGGGATATTGCTAATAAATCAGGAAAAGAGGTTGACTTTATCGTTGAAGGTGGTGATACCGAACTTGACCGCAGTGTTATGGACGGGCTCAACGATCCCCTCCTTCACCTCATTAGAAACGGGCTTGATCATGGGATTGAACCACCTGACGTCAGGGTGATGAACGGAAAGAACCCAAAGGGAATTCTTAAACTCTCGGCTTCACGAGACAAGGATAATGTTGTCATTGTCATTGAAGACGATGGGGCGGGAATCAACCAGGAGAAAGTGAAGAAGAAAGCCCTTGAGCGTGGGTTAATCACCGAGGATATCGCAGCCGGAATGTCTGATTCAGAGATCAATGATCTTTTATTCTTACCTGGTTTCTCAACCGCTGATAAAATCACTGATATCAGTGGGCGGGGAGTCGGACTCGATGTGGTAAAGACCACGATTGCATCCCTGCAGGGGACAATTAAACTCGAATCCGTATATGGTGAAGGATCCAAGTTTGAGCTTGTTCTCCCCCCAACCATGGCAATTGTCATGGTAATGATGATCCGGCTCAACAACCGGAGATGCGCGATCCCAATTACCAACGTAGCAGAGGTAGCCAGCCTTGCTGCCTTCCCGATCCAGAACATTGGTCGTGGAGAAGGCATTCTTATGCGCGATGAGATCATTCCTCTCTGCCGTCTTGATGATATGTTTGGCAGATCTAAAAATGAGGAAGTGATCGTTGTTCTGCAGAACCAAAACAAGAAAGGGGCTATTATTGCAGATGTTATTGAAGGTCAACAGGAAGTTGTGATTAAGCCACTTTCAAAGTTTGTTGGAATTTGCGATGGAGTAAGTGGTGTTACCATACCCGGGGACGGTGAAGTAGTCCCGGTAGTTGATGTGAAAGCAATTTTGCGTGAAGGCACCAGTCAGAAAGCCGGGAAAAAAATTTCTGGTGCAAAGAGGGTGAAAAAGGTCATGAGTAATAATGTGATTTCTGACGGAGAAGAAACGATCACGGACCTGCAGGCTGATGAACTGAGAGAACTTGGAAATATCGGTGCTTCTCATGCAGCAACCACGCTCTCCACGATGCTCAATACCATGATCTCCATCACCATTCCGGAGATTGTGGTGGTTCAGCTGCAGAATCTTCGGTACTATCTTGATGAATCAACTGCTGCAATGGTGGTATTTCAGATTCAGGGACAGGTTTCCGGGGGAGGGTATATGGTTCTTCATATTCCAAGGGATTCGATAATTCGCCTCACCAACATTATGCTTGGCAAAACCCGCATGGATCGTGAGATTGACGATATGGATAAGAGTGCTCTCAATGAAATTGGGAACATTATGACTTCGTCTTTTCTGGATGCCTGTGCAACCCTGCTTTCAATAATTATGCTTCCCTCACCTCCTTCAATGGTTATTGATATGCCTCACGCAGCACTTGAGTCAATTATTGCAACTCAGGAAATTGAAGATAATGTGGATAAAGTTGTTCTTTTTAAGACTGAACTGAAATGTTCAGAATATCAGATAACCTCAAACATAATTCTGCTTCCAAGTACAAAATTACTCGCAGAGTTCTTCGCACGGATGGATGGCGTCATTGCCTCCTCAGGATAAGGTTTGCAGCCCGGTGGATATGATGGTTGATACACCTGCAATCACGCGGGACCAGAAAGATCTGGTCATCATAGGCATAGGTGAGTGGTCGGTGGGAAACATGGTTATGACATCCATCGGCCTTGGCTCATGTGTCGGGCTTATTCTTCATGATGAAGAACGCAAAATCGGAGCTCTCGCTCATGTCATGCTTCCAAAGTCAAGTGGCAAACCTGGTGAGAGGGAGGGCAAGTATGCTGATACTGCAGTAACTGTCCTGCTTCGCGACCTGGCAGCAAAGGGATCCAGACCAAACTCCCTGAAAGCCAAACTGGCAGGTGGAGCATCAATGTTTCAGAATTTTTCCGGAAATCTGAATATTGGAGAGAGAAATGTTGATGCAATCCGCGAATTGCTAAAAGAAAAGGCTATTCCAATAGTTCGGGAAGATATCGGGGGAACAGTTGGCAGGACTATTACCTATTTTCCAAAAGATGGTGGGCGTCTTCTTATCAGACAGGCAGACGGTGCTACCCGGGAAATATAAGGTGAATAGTAATTATTGATCTTTATCCTTTTTTCCGCGTCCCTGAAATTAGTATCATGAATTTCGAAGAGATCAGCCAGCAGATTTCAGAGGAAAGTTCTGCGATGGTTATCTTTACGATGGAAGGACAGATGGCAAAGGCAGGGTATGTCATATTGCATGTTCCCCGTGAGTCAGTGGTTCAGATGACAAGCATTATGCTTGGAATGCCGATTGAACCAACGAGGGAACTCAATGAAATGGATGAGAGTGCCATCAATGAAATTGGCAATATCATGGTATCAGCATTTCTTGACGGAACCGC
>Ga0351921_1075_pt2 | contig 13649 bp, 10 predicted proteins | sample BONcelHT113001C9_FD_206869 | JGI IMG/M metagenome (GOLD analysis project Ga0351921, IMG submission 206869) | Enriched cells from coal bed in the Powder River Basin, Montana, United States - BONCAT cells T11 rep2 HSBNCT.T11.300.1.C9 ... | reverse complement strand
AAGTATGTCAGGAACTGTAATCGCAGAAGACACCCGAATTGTAACCGATATGGCTGGAAAAGAGGTCACTCTTCCAGGTACCGGTGCCACATATGCAACGCTTGGAGGGCCGTTATCACAACTTCCTTACCTATATGGAGCCGGTGATCAGGTGGTAGCAATGTCGGCAGGTGGAGATAGTCCGCTTATGCTGAAGATGGATCCATCCATTTCACAAAAACCAATTGTCAGAAATGGGATGACAAATATAAATATTGAAGAGCTGTTGAAAACCGAACCATCAGCAGCAATTGCATTTCTTCCTGATGGTCAGCTGATTCAGGCAAAAACAAAAATACCTGTCATTTACTATACCGGTTCGATGAGTGACACCTTTGATGACATCAAATCCCAGGTAACGCTCTTTGGAGGTATTTTTAATAATCCTGAAAAGGCAGAGAAGTATAATTCGTATGTAGATAAGACATTACAATTCATTCACGAAAGGACTGCAGATCTAGGGCCAGATGAGAAAAACCAGATCTTCCTTGGTGAGGGAGCCTTGCATATGGCTTCTGTCGGAGGGGATACTTTCGTATCTTACTGTATGGAGGCGGCAGCACTTACCAACGCGGTAGTCACTATCCAGAGTGCACAATCAAAACAAGAAGGACTCCATTCCGGATTCACCGAGATCCCAATGGAAAATATTCTCTGGGCTGACCCTGATATTATCATGATAGATACTGGCATTCCTGATGATCTTACTAAAGATCCTCAATGGAAAGAGATTTCTGCAGTAAAAGAAGGGAAAGTATTTATAAGGCCAAGCGGTCTATTTACTTGGTCACGTCCGTCCATTGAATCAGCAGCCCTTTTCCCGCTGTGGATGGCAGTTAAGGCCTATCCTGATAAATTCCAGGATGTCTCTTTGGAAGATGAGTTTAAACAATTCTACTTAGAATTCTTTGATCTTGAGTTAACTGATACAGAGGTTGCTAATATTATATCCGGAGAATACACTGCAATTCTTCCAAAAACCACATAACTATCATATGTCTATCGATGAAAGGCATGACCGGAAATCCAGCGGTCTTTTTGCAGATAATATCCCGGTACTCATCGTAGTTCTTATAGCCCTGACGATTGGGTCTGCAGTTCTGTCTTTAATGATCGGCAGATACTGGATAGATCCGGGTACTATTTTTTCAATTATTCTTCATCCGATTATACATTCAGAAAAAACCTGGACTCCGACAGTGGAAACTGTAATTATGGATGTACGACTTCCCCGTGTTATTGCAGGTCTATTAGTTGGGAGTGGTCTTGCGATATGCGGGGCAGCATATCAGGGATTATTTCGAAATCCTCTGGTTTCATCTGAGATACTTGGGGTATCATCTGGTGCAGGATTTGGTGCTGCAATTGCGATTATCCTCTCTGAGTTAATGCTGGTAATTCAGGTTTCTTCATTTATCTTTGGTCTTATTGCAGTCGGTCTTACTTATTGGATAGCCCGGGTAAACCGCCAGACTCCTATTCTGATGCTCATATTATCCGGGATAGTAGTCGGTTCTCTTTTTACTGCAATGACATCCATCTGTAAATATGTTGCTGATCCAATGAATAAAATGCCGACCATCATCTTCTGGCTTCTTGGATCGCTCAATCATGCAACAGGATATGATATTCTTGTGCTTGGACCGGTGATTTTTATATGTATTATTCTTCTTCTACTAATTAGATGGCGGATTAACCTTATCAGTATGGGGGATGAGGATGCAAAAGCTCTAGGAGTAAATACTGAGCATATCAAGATAATCATTATTCTGACTACTACTCTTATCACCGCTGCATCCGTGACGATGTGTGGCCTTGTCGGGTGGATTGGTCTGGTTATTCCTCATATCGGTCGAATTCTGGTTGGACCAGATAATCGTCATCTTCTGCCGGTTACTGTCCTAATTGGAGCAATATTTCTCGTAATGGTTGATACGATAGCGAGGACATTAACATCAGCAGAGATACCAATTGGACTTTTAACCGCAGCAATCGGGGCTCCTCTCTTTGCGATACTTATCCGTGTGTCACGAATAGGATGGTAAGATGATGGAATCACTGACTGCGACAAATCTTTCATTCCGATATCCGGGCTCTTTCTATGATGTCTTGTCAGGAATTAATGTGACAGTGAAGACCGGTGAGGTTCTTACGTTGCTTGGTCCAAACGGGACTGGAAAGTCCACATTGCTCAAATGTCTTGCAGGGTTGCTCTCTCCTTCAACTGGTATGGTTATGTTGAATCGGCAGGATCTGACAATAATGAAGCCTTATGACCGGGCAAAAATGATAGGATTTGTCCCTCAAAGTCAGGTATCACCTTTCCCCTATCTGGTTAAGGATATCGTCATAATGGGACGGGCATCTCATCTGAGTATCATGAAATCTCCCGGCCTGGAAGATGAAAAAATTGCTCATGATACCTTGAAAATAGTGGGGATCGATCATCTCGCCATGCGGCCTTGTAATCAGGTATCAGGTGGTGAGTGGCAGCTTGTATTGATTGCCAGGGCAATTGCACAAAAGCCGAAATATCTTCTCCTTGATGAACCAACATCTCATCTTGATCTAGGCAATCAGATGAAGGTTCTGCGGGTCATTGATCTCCTCAAAAAAGAAGGGCTTACGATAATTATTGCAACCCATTTTCCAGATCATGCATTTATCGTATCTGACCGGGTTGCAATGATTAGGGATTGTATTATTCAGAAGTCCGGAACCCCGCATGAAGTTATCACTGAAGAGAACCTACATCTGGTATATGGCATACCTGTTGATGTAATCACGCTCTCTTCTCCGGATCGCACCATTTGTATACCGCAATGGACTTAACTTTCTCTATATTCTCCTTCTTTTCCCGCCTATTTGTTCTGGATGAGCAACGTAAAATCACAATGGTTGTGGCATTCCTCGAATACCTGTGCTGTTTTCCATGATCATAGTAATCAGGGAGGATGCTTCGTCAGGGTGGCTGGAAGTTGCAGGGATTGCTGCAGCATATACTATTGGTGTTCCTGTCCGAGTGAGATTTAGAGATGAAAATCGTTGAAAGTTCAGATCTACTGATATATTCTGATATTCTTTCTGATACCGGGAATCTCCGAGATTTACCTCAGGTGGAAGACGGATATAAGAAAGACCGGTTCCGGATGCAACTGAAAGATACTCTAGTGTATAGTCAATCCCTCCTGTCTCAAGCAGAGAGAGAAGAAAGATGCTTCCATCACGAATGACGACTTTCTGACTTGTGGGTTTCATCACATCAGGGAGTCTGATATGAATCCTGCCTTCTTCATCTGTGACATGAATCTCCGGTGAAAAATGCCCGGTGCAGACCGAACTTAATATAGTATTTTGGGAATACTTTTTATCTGCCAGTGCTAGAACCATGAGTGCACGATATCCGGCTGCATCAAGCACCGGGTTTGAAAGACCAAATCTTACATCCGGTCTTTGAATTATCTCATACCAGTTATCTTCAGAAATTTCTGATGCATACCTGCTGGTATTGGTATATGCAAGAACCATTTCAGTTTTGCCAAAACGAACATATGAATCGGTCCAGTTCTTCTCTCCAGTCTTCATTGGATGGTACATCATCACCGGTATAAGAGATTCATCAGCAACTGCGATAAGGTCAAAAGGACGGTTAAGATCGGTTACCTGACGGATGGCCTGAATACTCCCATGTCCTTCAATACGGACATCGATATCGGGGTGCATTGATTCAAACTTTTTTTCAATCTCTTCAAACGGCTGAATCAGACTTCCTGCAATTACTACTCGCAGTGGAATTCTCTCCTGAGTTTTTTCTGTACAACCTGCAATAAAAATGACAGCAATGGTCAAAATAATGAGGAGTGTAAGAAGCACACTTATCGATGCATCTCGATTCGTGATATCCATTTCACCCACGCACTCCCTTCGGTAATAATTCCCTCTTCTTCAGTTAGTAATGCAAACCGCACAGGTCCTCCATCTTCCTGCGTCAGGATTTTCCCGTCAGATTCATACATAAGCACCGGAATGACGGTTTTGTTATGCAACTCTTTCAGATCTGTGTCAAATGTTATGTATTCCTGCCCGCAAGCCTGTATACTATCAATAACCCAGAGATATCCGTCTGAGCCATAGATATATAGCCGGTCTGTTTCACCAAGGCCACCTAACCGAGATGCGATATCTGTAATTCTAACTCCTTTTCCGGTAAATGGGCCATATCGAATTCCCACGGTGGATATGAGATATCCATTGCCGGTAAAGGAAGGCATACTTTGAAGATCAGCAAGGGTCAGGTGTTCTTCCTGTTCTCCTGATGCCAGAGTGAGGTTCCATTCCGGAGGGCCTGATTCCACGCATCCGATAAGAAATGTTGATATTATCAGGAGAATGGAGATAATACTGACCTGAACCATTCTGTTCATCGTGAATACCTCCGTACTATATTAAATGCCCCTAAACTTCCAATTAGAACCCATATGGCGGACATTCCTGCTGATGTATGTGTTTGTACAGGTTCTGGTGTTTGCGCAGGTGATGATAAAGAAGTATTTGTAGGTTCACTTGCTGAATCGGTTATCTGTTGGTTGGAAGGCTCAAGAAGTGTAGTTCTATCTCCATGATATCTTCCCCGATAGATACGGACTTCATCTACCCACTTTGCAGACAGACCTCCGGTTGAGGGATATAATCCTGAGTAGAAGTACTGAGCTCTCTCTGGCAGGGCTTCTTTCATGTCTGAATTACCAAATACATGTTTATTGGTCTGGGGGTTTTCAGGTGCACAGAAGATCAGACGCATTCCGGTGTAGTAATCTGGCACATATCCAAATCCCTGTCTTTCACCAGCTCCTGATTCTTTCCCATTATACCAGGCTATAACAAGCGGTCCACTGAGTATGTGTGGTGAAATAATAGTCCTGGCATCATAAAGGATATAATATCCATCAACTGCCTTGATCATCACCTCATCACCTTCTGCTATTCCTCCAGATATATTACAGATATCAAAAACGCTGGTTCCTTTAATAGCACCCATATCCCTTAAATTTACGGTTTCATTCGGATCCCAGGGATCTCCCTGAAAGACCGGGCCCTGGTGATAGTAGTGCATAATTCCGTCCCCAATAACGGGTAGGTTTTCTTCCATCCATGTATAATCAAGGTTCTGGTTCTGTATTGTGATGTTGTTTTCAATAAGTGATACAGAAAGTGAGGTAGTCGGAGCAGCAGAAGTACATGTGCATCCGATAAGAAGAATGGTGCTAATGACACACAATATCGGAAATGTTTTCATTCTCTGAAAAGCCAGGTAATTTTGAAACATCAGATTTATTTTTTTGTTCATGATCTCATCTTTATTTTTTGTAAATGTTATTCAATACCGGCAATAGTCTCAAGAACCAGGTTTTTACCTGAACCTGATTTACCTGTTATCACAAACCAGTCATCATCATGTATGATTAATCCTGGAATTGAATGAGAAAAACTACCGGCATTTAGTAAAACCGATTGGTTCTCTATCATAATTCTGCTCCTATTATCCTGTTGCTGAGTAGTCTGATACAGATAAAAAGTCCCAAGGAGAATAGAACCATTACAAAAGCTACTGCAGTAGCTGTATACAGGCCACCGGTACTGAACCTCTGGTAAATGAGTGTTGGAATTATCATTGGGTGATATGCAATCATTACAACTGCTGCAAACTCACTTACTCCTCTTCCCCATGCAGTGAGCCCTCCCGTTAGAATATGCCGGTATGTAAGGGGTAAGGTAATCACGAGAAATGTTGTTCCCGGTGTGGCACCTAGCGACCGGGCTACATATTCCATCCTGATTGGAACACGGATAAATCCATCCCGGACAGTATTTACATAATATGGGATAGATACAAAGAACATTGCAACAATGATCCCTGCAATAGACTCTTCAAATCTGATCCCAATAGTCAGGAATGTTGACCCGATTATTCCTGTGTGCATAAAAAGAAGAAAAACTATAATACCTGCAACAGTATGGGGGAGAATTAAGGGAAGATCAATAAGTCCTTCTATCACCGCTTTCCCGGGAAATGTTTTTCTTGCCAGCAGAAATGCTAGAGGTGTTCCAAATATCGCAAGAATTAAGGTTGCTCCTGCAGCGGATGAAAAGGTGATGATGATTGCCTCAAGTACAGATGGATCAAATACTGCTTCGATAAATGCCTTCGGATCTGCACATTGCAGGCTGGTTAGAACAAATAGTCCTGCAATAATGAGGAGAACCGGAAAAGAACCAAAAATAATACAGCTTGCAGTAAAGAGATCCGAATTTTTCATGGATAATGCAGCCCCGAGGAATGAATTACACGGACGTTAAAAAGCGATAATCTGGCATGTAAAGAACCAAAAACAGTAGAAATAAATTTTGAAACAATATTGTGGGAAAAAATAGATTTTAAAAAAAGGTTCATGATAGATAACTCTTATCAATCATCTGATTTTGTAAGGGTAATTGAATGAACGCCGGAAACAGGCTCTGATACCCCTGCACCAATGAGCATAAGGGGGAATGCAGCGTCTGTTGAAGGTATCCTAACCCCGTCTTTGATAGAAGCGATAAGGTAATCACTGCTTCTGACTGCTTTAGAAGAATCAATGATCGTTGTTGCCCCCTCGTTTCCTTCAATGATGATGTTGTACCCGCTTTTTGCAAGGTCTTCATTATATGCCTGATTTGAGTGTTGATCAGCGTCATCAACAAACCCACACAGGAACCATAAAGGCATGCCTTCGTAGACTGTTCCGTCTGTATCAGTATATGATGCCTTATGGTTTGCACCGAACTGGCATACAAGTCCTGAATCATAGTATCCACTTGCAATCGGAGCATCAAGACCCCCTACATCGGTTCCGTTAAGATGTAGTTCCCATTCTGATTCAGGCTCAGTAAAGACATGGATTTCTGTCACATACTTGGTTGCAAGACCTGCAGCAGATGCATACTGGACTCCGCCATCCCCCCAGTAGTAATGCCAGTGGTTTGGATTCATGGTCTCATGCATATCCCAAAGTGAAAAGACTCCATCATCTCCTCCGGTAAAGAAGAGTTGGTATCCTTCCCTGAATTGGGGGACATTTTTTCCATCTTTATTCCATGCAAGGAATGCTTCACCGGCTAGGGTCATTGCTGCGGGATTTGGGTAGATTGTTGAATAGGCAAGTTTAGTTTCATATCCGTCAGATGCAACAAGGTTCAATACTGTCCCAGATTCCATGCCTCCGACAAGTCCGACCAGATCACGGATTAGTGTACCTTTCACTGGTGCATCTATTTTAAATCCTCCGGGAAATGTAAGTTCCTCATCCCAGACATCTTCAGGGGTGTTGGTTATTCCTTCGTAACGGAAGGTTTCAGTCCCATCACCAATAATCGGGAAATTTTCTTCCATCCATGTATAATCTACGGTTGTTTCATTCAGGATAGTTTTTCCATCTGTATCATATGCAATGATTCTGACAGATGGGACCGAAGTTTTTTCAGATGTTTCAGGCTCTCCCTCCGGTGTTACTTCAGTCTTAATTGAATCACTAGTCGTGTCATCCGTGTTCGGAAGTGATCCGTCTCCAAAATCAGTAAGAGAAATACGGACAACATTGCCAACTGAAAAACCACCCGATACTTTCTTTCCAACTAATTTAAGTGGGAATGGCGGGTGATCTCCTTCGGTTGATAACGGCTCTCCGTTGATTAGGTTTGCTATGATATAATCCTCGTTTGAGGTACCTATATCAAGTGATGAAAAGTCTTTTGCGTACCCGTCACCAGCCTTTATTATTACCCGGTACCCAGCTTCAGAAATGTTATCGTTGAATCCGTCTGAACCATGAGGTGTTCGATCATCAACCCAGCCTAGAAGCAGCCAGAGTGGAATGCCGGTATACTCGTTCCCTTCCTCATCAGTGAAGGTTCCCGGATGACATTTGGCAGCCTGCTCAAAGTATGGCTGATGTATCGTGATAGATAATACGCCATCAAGGTCAAGGCTCCAGTCTCCTGGTTCAGGTTTTTCCAGACCAACGAGTTCAATCCGGAAAACGCCACTAAGAACCTGCTCAGAAGATACAGACTCTCCCGTGAGTATGAGAGGAGCGTCTGCACCGGAGATCTTTTCTCCATTCACAGAATCAGCAATGATGTATCCATCACTCTTTGAAATATCTCCGATTTGCAGAGTTTCAGTTTTCCCTTCAGCTCCATGAATGATTAGTGAGTATCCTGCTTTTGCTGCATCTTTACTCAATCCTGGCTCTGATGAAATAGCGATATCATCTACCATCGCGGCCAGATACCATAAGGGAACACCGGTATACTTGTTTCCATCCCCATCGGTCCAGGATACCTGAATGCCGCTCTTCTGAATTGAGGTAAAGTATTCCTGATTTATTTTATCGGTTACTGCACCATTTAGTTCCAGATTCCATGCAGATTCTGATCCGGCCAGACCGGTTATCTCAATTGATGCAATACTGCCAACGCTCTGACCACCAAAAATAGCAGATCCTTTTAATGCCAGGGGCCATAGTGGTTTTCCTGCATCGGTTGTCTTTGCGAGTGGTTTGCCATTGCATTCATCTGCGATAATATATGCATCAGATCGTGCAATAGCGGCGCTCTCAAGGGTGGTGTCCCATCCATCTGAACTGATTACTTTTATTGAATATCCTTTTGTAGCGAGATCATCGTTGAAAGTGTAATGATCTGATGATTCTGCATCATCTACCATCCCGATAAGGATCCAGAGAGGGATACCGCTCCATTCGTTACCCTCTTCATCTTTCCAGACAACGTTGTGTTTTGAACCTGTACATTCCTTTCCTTCAATAAAGTCTGAAGCACGTATGGTTTCTTCCCTGATACCCTTCAGGATTAATGACCATTCTTCTGACCCTGATGATTTTTCTGGACCTTCGGTAATAGTTCCGGTTTTTGCTTCAGCGGAAAAAATAACTTTAGCTTCTGCTGATTCAGATGTCAGCGGTTTAACTCCATAAAAAAAAGCTACGGTGTCATCTGATGATATTTTTTTAACGTTTAACCCATCAGTATCCGGATTTTCCCAATCATTGAGAATAACTCCGTTCACTTCACATACCCATGATTTCCCAAGGGTTTTGTCATAGGTATAAGAACCGATTGCATCAAGAAGCAGGATTCCTTTTGCATCATATGATTTGTCAGTAAATGCAATTTCCAGATCTGGTATTGCACCAAGAAGTCCAAGAGGAGAATCACCTGGTACTTCATATTGAGTTCCTGATGCATATGATGTCATCTGCACTGTCTGCTCAGACAGATCCAGTTGGCCTTCATACAAGGTTTCACCCGCATAAACTCCATAAGAAATACTGAGTAGTAGAATAAGCAGAGCAAAAAACGCTCTACTATTTAAGCAATAATTATTAAACATCCCTGACTCCCAATACAACCAGTAATTATCAGTATTCGTAGTGTCAACTAATTAAAATATTTAACGAAATAAGTTTGTTAATCAATTGATATATCATCTGTAAACCAACAGGTATTAATTTCTTATGGGAAACAATCTGAAGTATGGTTGGAACCCTTGTCCTCATAAAGACCTGTTGGATGAATGGAGTACACAGCCGCAAATCAACGGTTTCTTGTATGATCTCGCAACTAATTCTATGCGATCGAAGATTGATACTGGCATGGCAATTATTATGAGAGGGCATTGTGTGATGAGATCTAAGCCGGTGAGATAACAGTCGGGACAGCCTTTACTGTTATGTTCTTCTATTAACTCCGGTATCTTACTCCAAATACCGGATCCGTGAAGGAGAGGCACACCTGTTTGTTATTTTATCCTGGGTTATGAACATTTTACTATCAACCCCTTTCATACCTGTGAGGTGATAACACTGACTGAGACAATCCTGCCTCCAAGTACGCTTCCATGCATCTCCGGGATTATTGATCATATAGAGGTCATTACCAACATCGTTAATCTGAAAAAGATGATGAACATCACGACTGATTCAGCCGGAAAGAAATGTTCACAGATAATAATTCTTGACCTGGAGTTCATCGATTTTTTTGTATATGATACCAAACCGAAGAAGATTGAGATAGGACTGCAGCATACCAGCTGGCCCCTATCTTTGCTGAATATTGTTGATACATTGATCTATACTGCAATAGTCATCTAAAATTAATAATCAGGAGGGGGACCTGGTTTACCTGGTCGTCTTCCTCACCCTTGATCCAATGAAGAAGTAGAGAGCAAATACGAAGGCCAGTACAAGGCAGAACCCAAATCCGGTCTGGTAACCTGCATAGGTGATTATCACCCCGGTCAGCAGCGGCCCGCCAGAGTGACCGATATCCATGATAGATGATAATGCACCCATTGACGCTCCAATATCTTCTTTCTCTGCAATATCTGCCACATATTTTGTTGTCGCAACGGTTGAAAGGGACATTCCAAGGCCTGATAGAAGGCTGATGATGAGCACCGGGAAGAAGGTCTGGAAGAGTGGGATTACTCCGACGGATACTCCAAGAATAAGAACTCCCCCAATTATCTGGTATCTGGGATCTGTACGATCTGCCATTCTCCCAAAGAACGGCTTTGTAAGTGCGATTGAGAGCACTTGCACAGCGAATATGACTCCAATAAGAAACGGTTCAATCTGGTTGGCAAGGAGATAGAGCGGAAGAAAAGTCTCGAACGCACCAAATATAAAATATACAGCCATATCCACGTATGCAGCCCCACGAAGGTGGATATTGCTCATAAAGGTTGTAAGACTCATCCAGAAATCAGAGAGTTTGCACCTCTGCCTGGAGTGTGGTTCTGGTTCATCAAGTTTAAGAATTAGCAGAAAAACTATCAGGCCTGCTCCAAAAGCAGAAAGGTACACACTCTGGTACCTAAAGAGATCAGGGGCAAATACAAAATATGAGATTAGTGCTCCCCCTACAAGGGGGGCCAGGGTTCTTCCATACAGTGTTGCTGATGAGTACTGCCCGATCCGCTCCCCTTTTGTCTCTGTAAACCGCTCTGCAATAAGGGCGCTCATCACCGGCCCAAGGATTGCTGTTGCCATACCATGAAAGAACCTGACTGGTATCAGAAGGAGTGGGTCTGAAACGAGAAGATACAGGAGTGGGGCTGCGAGAAATACTATCCCAGAAAGACGGAGAAGTTTCTTCCGCCCGACCTTATCTGATAAAGCACCAACTGGAAAGCTAAGCAATATTCCGGCAAACGGGGAGACTGAAGAGATAAGACCGATGACTGCATCTCCACCCCCAAGAACTGATACATAGAGGGGAAGTACCGGGTTTTTTGCGATGGTTGTTGAGAAGATTGCAAAGAATCCTATGAGGGAGAGATGAAGGATAATTGAATAGTGAGTTTTACTACCCATCTTTTTCTCCTTATCTATTCATATCCCACACAGATATAAGCATTAACTAGTCAAACTAGTCACTTGATACACGGATTATATAAAAAACCGTTTTGTATGAAAACCCTCCAGGTATTAGGGGTAAGGTCCCCAATATTTATTCGGGATCTGTTTGTTTAATTACTTGAATCGCCTCAGTAAACAATTTAATTGCTTTTTCTAAAGTGTAAGAAACTGGAATCTTCACAGTTTTCATATTTATTGGTTTCTTTGTCGTACGTGACTTATCCTCATAAACTTCATCGTTTAAAACCAGATGCCAGACTGTGGTAATGATCTTGTTTGCGAGGACCACAAGATGAATGACTTTGAAGGTAGTAGCAAGGAGGGCAAGGAATGAGAGAATTCTCCAGATCCTTCGATGCTCCAAAATATTTTGGTTGTTCTCTTTTCTAATTCTGTAACGCTGGTATTTTGGCTTTTCTTCAACAAGTATAGCAATTCTATCTTTGTATCAATGACTGGGAGAATAAAGCCGAAAAATGATGAAGGTGATAAGTATCGTAGAGAGAAGAAGCAATGTTTCTAAAACTTAATTCTGATAGCAAAGAGAAGAAAGAGAGTAATTTCAATAGAGATTAGGGGTATTGTTCTCATGATGATTTTGTGTATTGAACCAGACATATGACTCGATTATTTGGTGACATTTTATCTAACGGATTATTAACATTTGGAAAACTGGTCAATATTTCAGAAGGTGGATAATAGATCCGGGAGAGTTTTCCAGAGATTTGAGTTAGGTGGTAATTGGATGATTTACTCAATACTATCAGAAAGTGAGCTAAAAATAGAACGTTCAAGTACCCTGAGTAAAAAAAAGGGGATATTATTCAGGGGGCAACTCTGCGTATTTCTTCTCCCCTATTGCAATATCTCTTAACAATTTTGGATGTGAGTGATTAAAATGAGTTTTAAAGTGGGTGTTTTTAAGTCATATAGTGGGTCGGAATTGAACTCCATATTCTGCTGAGGTGCCCGGATCCTTACCCTAGTCTGGGATTATATCGATTCAATAAACATAGGGGCTTATGGATGAATATAATGCGTAAAATTAAAGGAATTTTTACAATTTACCTCATATCCTTTGATTTAGCAAAAGTAGAGAAAAAAAGGGAATTGAAACCTCTATATATAGCGGTTTATTAGAAAACAGGTTAATATTGAATTGGTTATTAAATTTAAGAGAGGATGGCAGAATAACAGACCTTCAATCCAGAACTATTTCGATATGTTTATCCTTCTTTTAAGTAAATACTGTAATACATCTGGTTCCTTGCTCTTTCCTCAATTATGAGTATACACTACACATCAAAGATTCTCAAAGCATCAGCCCTCATAGATGATACCCTTCTGTTATTATTATCGTGGGATCTCTCTTTAAACCAGGAAGAGAACCTTTCCTCAATCAGAAACCACAATATACTGGTTAAGGCATCTCGGTCACGACTAGAAGATATTTTAGTTATCTTAGGGATTACCGATGAGGACAGAACAAATATCAAAACGGAAGTTGGTCTACCTCCTATCCTCCAGGCCCCAACACCCCAAGACTTCACGAACCGCTGGATCGGGTATGCCATCGGGATTATTGTGGGCCGGTTCATCCCCGGAGAGGATGGAGCACTCGGATCCGGAATTATAGATACCCATCATACCTTCTCACTCGAAACTGAGCAATCACTCCGGTATCTCACCGATACGGATGCGGTAACCGTTCTTGAAGAGGGGCATCCTGACGATCTTGGAGAAAAGATAATCACGGCCCTGACCCTGATGCTCGGAGAAGCGGGAACAACAGAGATCCTGGCGGTGCTTGGTGGCGATATGGCAACCGGAGCAGCGACGATTCGGTCGTATATGCTGAAGGATTTCTGGAAGATCCATCTCCAGTGGTACCGCAAAAGACCGATATACTGGCTGATCCAGTCGCCAAAGAAGGAGTACAGCTGTTATGTCTTCCATGAGCGGATGACGTCTGATTCACTCTTTTTGATTCAGTCGGCTCGGTATCTGACTGGACGGATTAACTCTCTCCGGAGCAGGATCAGCGAGGTCATGGAGGCTATTCAGACTGCTGAAGGCCGGGAGCGGAAGGCTCTTGAGAAGGAGCGGGAACAGCTCGAGAAGGCACTTGTGGAT
>Ga0351921_1087_pt1 | contig 13709 bp, 15 predicted proteins | sample BONcelHT113001C9_FD_206869 | JGI IMG/M metagenome (GOLD analysis project Ga0351921, IMG submission 206869) | Enriched cells from coal bed in the Powder River Basin, Montana, United States - BONCAT cells T11 rep2 HSBNCT.T11.300.1.C9 ... | reverse complement strand
CAACACATATTGCCCGGAAACTGTCAAGCGAATGCTCCTAAACCTTAACGTTCTTTCGTATATCTTAACGTTCTTTCGTCTCCAACAAGTAGGCTTTCAGCCATAACAGTGCCTCCTCGTAACCCCTCCAACCGTGCCCCATGAACGTTTGGATACACGCCTGTCCCGCGTAGCTAATCTGGCGAAAGGCTTCACGTTTGCGCACATCGCTAAGGTGTACCTCCACCGCTGGCAAGGCCACTGCTTTGAGCGCATCCAAAATGGCTATACTCGTATGTGTATACGCCGCCGGATTAATGATGATCCCCTCCGCAACGCCATAGGCGCTTTGGATCAAATCAACAATTTCCCCTTCGTGATTGCTTTGATAAACCGAAACATCCACACACTCTCTTTTAGCCACATCCTGAATGAACGCCACAAGCTGGTCATAGGTTTGCGCACCATACACATCCGGTTCGCGTATCCCCAGCATGTTCAGGTTAGGTCCATTGATGACGAACAGCTTCATCGAATCCCTCCAAAACGGCGCGCACACAGGCGGCTTTCGTGGTGTCATTACGTACGGTTATGTCCGCGCATGCTTGATAGCGTGATTCTCTTTCCGCAGCGATATCCCGCAATGCATCCAAACTCTTGGATAGCGGCCTGCCTTCTGTCTGCAGCAGCTCGATTGGTCTTGTGATACGCACAACAACACTATTCATCCGCAGGTGGAAACGGTTCTGCTCGCTTAACACCGCACCGCCGCCCGTCGCAATTAAATGCCCCGTCTTGCTGCCATATTGCGCAATCACCTCTGCCTCCAGGTTACGAAAGGCGGCTTCGCCTTGTTCGGCAAAGATTTGTGGGATGGTTTTTCCGGCACGGCGCGCGATTTCTACATCTGTATCCACATACGTCAAACCAAGCAGCGTTGCGCAGCGTTTCCCAATCATGCTTTTTCCGCTCCCGGGCATGCCGATGATTACCAGATTGCTGACCTTGCGGCGAAGTGCGGCTAACGCTTCCTGCGCCTTTACCACTGTTACAGGGTAGCCGTCAAACAGTTCCCTGGCGCGAACCGCTTGCCACACCAGCATTGCAAGCCCGCCAGCATGAGGGATACCGCGTGCTGCCGCCTGCGTAAGGAGTCTGGTACGCAAGGGGTTGTAAACTGCATCCAGCACGCCGCACAGTTTCGGGAAGCGCGAAAGCTCAACGGGTGAGGCATCGGCATTGGGGTACATGCCCACAGGCGTAGCATTGACGATGATATCCGCATCACCATGGTTTTCGAGGCTAGCATAAGTGTTTTCCCCTTCGCGTGAAATCACCACAGCCGTACCGCCTGCCTCACGAATCACATGGCAAGCCGTCAAACTTGTACCCCCGCTCCCCAGTACCAGCACTTTCTTTCCCGAAAAGTGGATGCCTGCTTCTTCCGCCATTTTGCCAAAGCCAAATGCGTCGGTATTATCGCCAAACAGTGTTCCATCCGCACGTCGAAGCAGCGTGTTGACGCTTCCGATGGCGCGTGCCGTTTCCCCAAGCGTTGTGCAATAAGGAATCACAGCGCGCTTGTAGGGGATGGTTACGTTCAACCCTATGAAGTTCCCCGCTTGAAGAAATGCGCCTAATTCATTCGGTTGGATAGGAAGAAGCGTATAGTCTCCATCGCCAAGAATCTCATGCAAAAGCGGAGAATGGCTATGGGACAGTTTTTCCCCGATCAACCCATACCGCATGCTATATCTCGCTATAGCTGCCAAGATAGGTGAAGGTCTCGGGACCCGCATCCAATTCACAAAGCAGCTGCAACGCCTCCGGCGCATAGACGGACGCATCCAGGTCAAAATAAAACATAAACTCAAAATCCGTGCCTGCGATGGGTCTGCTCTCGATCTTCGTCAGGTTGAGCCCCAGCGCCGCAAACCGAGCGATCATCGCGTATAACGCGCCTGGCGTGTGCCGAACGTTAAGCATCAGACTCATGCGGTTTGCCCCGGGATAGATTTGCAGCTCCTTGGCAATGCAAATGAACCGGGTGTAATTGCTGTCACTGTCGCTCACCTGATCGGAGAGCACGCTTAAGTTATAGATCGCCGCGCACGCCGGCGAAGCAATCGCCGCCAGATCCTTCCGTTCGCTGGCGCTTACAAACTGTGCGGCTTCTGCCGTGTTGCCGAAGATGGTGATTTTTACATCCTTGAGGCTTTTTAAAAACGCCCCGCATTGCCCGATTGCCTGTTCGTGAGAGACGATTTCGCGTACCTCCGAGATCGCAACACCAGGCTTCGCCAGCAAGCGATGGTCGATTTTCATGCGCACACTGCGAACGATATTGAAGCGATACTTTCGCATCAAGTCATACACTTCTGTCACAGATCCATAGGAACTGTTTTCAATCGGCAATACGCCGTAGGCGCACAACCCGCTCTGGATAGCCTGAAACACTCCTTCGAAACGCCTGAAGTACATCAGGTTTGGCAGCGCGAAAAGCTTATCACACGCCTGCTGGCTATAGGCGCCTTCTATCCCCTGACAGGCGACCACCGCGCGTTTGGGGAACGTATCGGGCGTCTGTTCAATGGCTTGCTGGATGCGGTTGGTAAGCTCCGTCTGCTTGGTTAGCAAACGTTGTTGATAGGTTCGGCTTAAGTCGAAAATGGTACTGTACAGCAGTTTTAGGTTGATTGCCATGCCCTCATCCACCGCTTGTGTCACCTTGGTGATGACATCGCGTTCCCGCTCCGGATCCAGCACAGGAAGATTGTTTTCCTTCTTATATTTTGCAATTTCCGCTGCGATCTCCATTCGTTTCACAAATGCATTGGAGAGGGTTGTATCGCATTGGTTGATTTGCTCTCGTAGTGCCTGAATATCCATCGGCATCGCTCCCCTTCTCAATTCGCTTATACCATTCTACTGAATCTGCGCTGCTGCATCATTGCTCCAGCGCGATCGCCGTCAATGCCTGCAGCTCTGTAACCTGTACCGGATAGAGCACGCACGCGCCGATGGCCTTGGGCAACACTAACGTTAGCGTACCACCAGCCCGTTTTTTGTCTCCCAGCGCCGCTTGCGCGAGCGCCTCAGCGGTATAGGGCGCGTCCACAGGGAGACCATTGGCTGCCAGCGCAGCCTGCAAGCGAGTCACGCAATCCGCAGGACATAACCCCAGTCGCTGCGCGATTCTCGTAACATATACCATCCCAATGGCCACCGCATGCCCGTGGGGCATCTGATAATCACTGCAACGTTCGATGGCATGCCCGAAAGTATGCCCCAGGTTCAAGAGCTGCCGCTGCCCGCGGTCACACTCATCCTCTGCGCAAACCCCAGCTTTAATTGCCACACAGCGCTGGATGATGCTTTCCATCGTATCCATCGCAGGCGTACCTCCCGCAAGCATTTCAAACAGTGATGCATCACACAGCACCCCGTATTTGATCGCTTCCGCCATACCGTCCGCCAGCACATCCGTCGGCAAAGTGGCCAGCGTATCGGGGTCACACAGCACCCCGCTCGGCTGATGGAACGCACCCGCCAGATTCTTACCGGCTGCCAGATCAATGCCTGTTTTACCCCCTACGGAACTGTCCACCATGGCAAGCAGCGTTGTGGGCAGCTGTACCACACGCACGCCGCGCAGGTAGGTCGCGGCCGCAAAGCCTGCCATATCCCCCGTTACGCCGCCGCCTAACGCAACCACCGTATCCGCTCTAGTACACTGGCATGCCGCAAGATAATCCAGCATGCGTCCATAGGTGACCAGCGTCTTGTTCTGCTCCCCCGCTGGAAACGTGAAGCGGTGTACGTGAAAACCAGCTTGCGTCAAGTTTTGGGTTACGCTGTCCCCATACAACGCGGCAACAGTCTCATCCGAAATGAGCGCCGCCACCCGTGAGGGTGTTAGCTTTGCCAGCCATTCTCCCGCCGCATGGAGCAGCCCTCGCCCGATAGTTACCTCATAAGGAACATCCGTTTCGACATGAACGCTTTTCATGCACGGTAATCCTTTCTGTCGGCTTCGACCTTCTGTTCGCGCCCTGCTGAAAGCATTTCCCGCATCTTTGAGGCATTTCCTTTTGCAAGCGTATCCCGGAAATCGCCCAGCCGCTGCAGGATGCCTTCCAGTTCGCTAAGGAGGGGTTCCCGATTCTGCATAAACAGCTCTGTCCACATATCCGCATCCAGCTTGGCAACGCGCGTCATATCCTTGTAGCTGCCCGCAGAAAAGCCGATGTGATCCAACGCCGTTGGGCTTTGAATGTAGGCGCTGCTGACAATATGTGCCAGTTGTGAGGTATAAGCGATCACCCGATCATGGTTCTCCGGCGTGGTCACCACCACACCCGCAAAGCCAAGTTCGCACCAAAACTTCTTGATACGCTCCAGCAGCGAGATATCCGCGCCCTTCTGTGGGGTCAGGATCATACTGGCATCCTTGAATAGGTCGGCACTGGCATGGGCAAATCCGCCCACTTCGCGCCCCGCCATGGGATGCCCGCCAATAAACGTAAAGCCATGATCCTGTGCCAGTTGCCAAAGCGGTGTGCATACGCTCTGTTTTACCCCACATACATCCATAACGGTTGTGCCTGCTTGAATGCGAGATGCGTTTTCGATCATATAGAGCACCGCGGCTGTCGGTCGGATGGCAATGATGAGCCAATCACAGATCGCGATACGTTCCGGAGTGAGTTCCGCATCAATCGCGTCCAAGAGTTTGGACTTATACATGACCTGCTCATCCGCATCATACCCAAGCACGGTATGCGGTGTGTACTTCTTTACTGCTTTGGCGATGGAACCGCCTATCAAGCCAAGGCCCACGATGCCGATTTCCACGCATCACACCACCTTTCCGTTCTGGTAGCGGCAGGCATGTGGCAATACCGCCTGCACAGCAGCCATAACATCCGTGAACGCTTCCGGTGTAAGGGACTGTGCGCCGTCGGAAAGCGCATGGGACGGGTCGTTATGTACTTCAATCATCAATCCATCCGCGCCGCACGCCGCGGCCGCAAGCGCCATGGGTTTTACCACGCTGGCAATGCCCGTGGCGTGGCTGGGATCGATGACGATAGGCAGATGGCTCATTTTCTTAAGTAATGGCACAGCCGAAAGATCCAGCGTGTTGCGCGCAGCCGTTTCAAAGGTACGGATGCCACGCTCGCATAACACAACATTTTGGTTGCCGCCTGCCATCACATATTCCGCGCTCATCAGCAACTCCTGTAATGTGCTGGCAAGCCCACGTTTGAGCAATATCGTCTTACCGCTTCTGCCCAATTCTTTCAGCAGTTCAAAGTTTTGCATGTTGCGCGCGCCCACTTGAATCACATCCACATCCCGGAACAGATCAAGCTGGCTCAAATCCATGATTTCTGTCACAACGGGCAAACCCGTCAGCTTATGCGCAGCCAACAGCATTTGCAACCCTTCGCCGCGCAGGCCTTGGAACGCGTAGGGCGAGGTGCGTGGCTTAAAAGCGCCGCCGCGCAGCATGGTTGCGCCGGAACGTTTCACAGCAATGGCAACATGACAAATCTGCTCTTCGCTTTCGATACTGCACGGTCCCGCGATCATGGTGAAAATGTCCCCGCCGATCTGCGTATCACCCACAGGAATGATGGTATCTTCTTCATGAAATTTACGGTTAGCATTCTTATAGGGTTCCTGTACGCGTTTGACATCTTCCACGATATCCAGTGCGCGCAGAAGGTCGATATCCACTGCGCTTGTATCCCCCACCAGGCCAAGGATGGTATGGCTGTCTCCGCGGGATTCATGTATGGACAGTTGCTGGCTTGCAAGCCAGGCTTTCAGATTCTCCAACTGTTTCTGTTCGGGATCCTTTTTCAGGATGATGATCATTTTCTCATTTCCTTCCTTTCGCTACCTGCCTACGTTTGCTACTGTTACTACAAGGTTGCGCAATCTATATAAAAAACCCCCGCAGCATTGACTGCGAGGGTTTTCACGCCTATATAGCGGATACACTCATTCAGTACAACGCAAATCAGCCTTACGGTATGCAAAGCCCGTAAAGCGATAGCTAAAGTAAAAGAATGAACCGCGTATGGTCGTATACATATGGGTTCCTCCTTTACTGCGTTGTTGTTAGTGAGATTATACTTGCATTGCGGCTGCTTGTCAACCATGAAATGGAAAGGCCGCTGTACTTTTACCGTTCCTGCGGCATAGCGCCTTGCCCATGCAAGCATCCATGCACTGTTTATGGATGCGCTTCCTCCCGCAGGGGTCCATCCAGCATACGCCCAGGTATGTAAGCCCCAAGTGAATCGCCAGCACCGGTCCAAGGCTTACGATGCGCAGTTCAAGCCCCTCGCCGAGGCGCCGATTGAGCATCTCCTGTAAAACAGGCAGTTGTGGATTGTTTTCGCGGCTATGCAACACAACATACATAGTGCCTTCCGGCACGCTTTCCGCCAGCATGCGCAGCTGTTCATGGTTGCCCCGCGCCACGCTCTTGGAGTAGACCGTACCATTGTTCAGGCACAGGATGGGGCGCAGGTTCAGGATTGTGCTCACGCTCAAACGTACCACACCAAGCCGGCCGCTTTTTCGAAGGTTGGTCATATCATTCACGGTAAATACATTCTGAATGCGGTTTCGCTCCGCAATCAACTGATCCGCAACCTCGGTAAGCGTAAGACCCTTCGCGATCAATTCCTGTGCTCTGAGAATCAGGAAATAGATGCCGCCTGCACAGTTGCGGCTATCCAGCACCTTAATTTCATCCTCATTAATCTCTTTAGCCGCCATCACGGCATTTGCATAGGTGCCGGAAAGGCGCGAAGAAATGGTGATGCAAAGCACCTGACGCCCTTTGGCCAGCTGACGTTCAAAAGCTGATGTAAAGGCGGCTACGCTGACCTGGCTGGTGCGGCGTTCCAGGTTTTCCTGTTCGATGAAAGGCTCAAACTGCCCGTTTTCACCGATATAATGCTCCACAAACTGTTGCCTGTCTACGGTGTAGGTCATGGGCACATAATGCGCGCCGAGCTGCTCGGCCTCCTGGCGGGATATACCCGCTGCGCTGTCTACCATGATTGCGATCACCGTTCATCGCCTCCGATCCTTCTGAATTTGTCATAACGAAGCTGAACCAGCTCCTCCGTCGGCAATGCAGATAGCATGGTAAATTCGATTGCAAGCGCTTCACGGAGTTTTTCGCATAAGGCTGCAAAATCACCGTCTTCCTCCGAGAAAACGCGCTCAACAACACCAAAGCCGTATAAATCGCTGGCGGTGAGTTTGAGGGCTTCACTGGCTTCGGCCGCTTTGGCGGCATCTTTCCAAACGATGCTGGCTGCTCCCTCCGGCGAAATGACAGAGTATACGGCGTTTTCCAGCATCCATACTCTATCCGCTACGCCCAACGCAAGCGCGCCGCCGCTGCCGCCCTCCCCGATAACCAAAGAAATTACCGGAACCCGGAGCCCCATCATTGCCATCAGGTTTTCGGCAATGGCTAACCCTTGCCCGCGCTCTTCCGCACCGATGCCGCAATACGCGCCGGATGTATCGATCAGGCAAATCACGGGACGGCCAAACTTTTCTGACTGTTTCATGAGCCTGAGCGCTTTACGGTAACCCTCGGGGTGCGCCGATCCAAAGTTGCGGGCAATCTTCTCCTGTGTGTCCACGCCCTTTTCGATGCCAATCACAGTCACAGGCTTCCCTGCAAGCCTTGCGATACCCCCCACAATGGCAGGGTCATCCGCAAAGCGGCGATCTCCATGCATTTCCAGAAAATCCGTGAAGATTTGCGTCAGGTAATACATCGAGGTTGGGCGACCCTTCTGACGCGCCGCTTGAACGCGTTGATACGCCTCCGTCATGCCATCGCCCCCCTTTGGTGCAGCGCCAGCAATTGCGCAAGCTCTTGCTTTTGTGCGTTACGCGGTACAATTCTGTCCACAAAGCCTTTTGTCATCAGAAACTCCGCTCGCTGAAATCCCTGCGGCAGCTTCTGGCGCATCGTCTGTTCGATAACGCGCGGTCCCGCAAAGCCAATCAGCGCTTTGGGTTCAGCAAGAATCACATCCGCTTCCATCGCAAAGGAAGCCACAACCCCGCCGGTGGTCGGATGGGTCAGTACCACAACATACAGAAGCCCGGCTTCGCTGTGCCGTAGCACCGCGCCGCTGGTTTTCGCCATCTGCATCAGCGAAAAGATGCCCTCTTGAATACGCGCGCCGCCTGACACGGCATAGCCCACAACCGGTAATCGCTTCTCAGCAGCGTATTCAAATAAACGGGTGATCTTCTCTCCCACGATTGCACCCATCGAGCCCATAATGAAAGCGGGGTTCATCGAAAACAACGCGAAAGGATGTCCTTGGATCGTTGCCGTTCCCGTCAGGACGCCTTCCTGTTCACCGCTTTCCTCTTGAGCTTTGCTCAGTTTGCCCGCATAGGAAGGAAACCCAAGCCGGTCTATTGGTGTAAGGTCCGCATCCAACTCGTGAAAGCTTCCCTCGTCAACCAGCCAAAGGATGCGTTCCCTTGCGCTCATCGCGTGCAATGCGCCGCATCGAGGACAAACATACGCTTGCGCCTGCAGCGTGGCTTGAGGCACAATCGCTTTGCACTCGGGGCATGCCACACGGCGATCTTCTGCCTGCATGACGGCGGAATCCACCTCGCCCTCCAGGCGATTTTTAGGTTTCTTGAAAAGTTTCCTGCTTAACAAAGGCAATCAGCTCCTAAGCCTTGCGATTCGCCAGGTAATCGGTCGTATACGTGCCGTCGATAAAAGCTTGGTCACAAAGCAGATCGATATGCATCTGCGCGTTATGCTCAACGCCCTCTACCACCATTTCGCAAAGCGCGGCTTGCATTTTGCGAATCGCTTCTGCCCTCGTATGGGCGGATACAATCAGTTTGGCGATCATGCTGTCATAAAACGGAGGGATGGCATAGCCCTGGTAGAGCGCGGTGTCAAAACGCACCCAAGGGCCGCCGGGTACGTGAAGCATGCTGATCGTACCGCAGCTTGGGCGAAAATCATGCGCGGTGTCCTCCGCATTGATGCGGCATTCAATCGCGTGATCCTCAATCCGGATATCCTCCTGCCGAATGTTGAGTTCCTGTCCGCAGGCGATTCGGATTTGCCATTTCACAAGATCAACGCCCGTAACCATTTCCGTCACAGGATGCTCCACCTGCAGGCGTGTGTTCATCTCCATAAAGTAAAAATGTCCATCCTGCGTAAGCAGATACTCTATGGTACCGGCTCCAAGGTACCCCACCGTTTTTGCGGCAAGAACCGTCGCTTTTGTCAATTGTTCTCGCAGTTCCGGCGATACACATACTGCCGGGCTTTCCTCCAGAATCTTCTGGTTCTTGCGCTGCATGGAGCAGTCCCGCTCACCCAGGCAAAGCACATTGCCGAAGGAATCGCACAGAAGCTGCATTTCAATATGCTTGACATGGGTCAGTAACTTTTCCATATACAACGCGCCGTCCCCAAAAGCGCTTTGCGCTTCGGCCGCTGCGCTCTGGAACGCGGCTTCTAATGCATCCGGCTTGAAAACCCGACGTATGCCTCGCCCACCGCCGCCTGCACGCGCCTTAATCAACAGCGGATAACCGATGTGCTCTGCTTCACGGCGTGCTTCCTCGGCTGTAGCCACCAGATCGCACCCGGGAATCACCGGAACGCCAGCATCCCGCATGGTACGGCGCGCAGCGTCTTTATCGCCCATTCGGTTCATTACCTCACAGGGCGCCCCGATAAAACGAATCCCGTGATCCTCGCACAGTTTTGCAAACGCGGCGTTTTCAGATAACAATCCATATCCCGGGTGAACGGCCTGTGCGCCGCATCCTTTGGCTACGGTCACAATGGCCGTCATATCCAAATAGCTCTTTTTAGCGGGGCTTGGGCCAATGCAGTAACTCTCATCCGCAAGGGATACATGCAACGCATCCCGATCCGCCTCTGAAAACACAGCCACTGTTGAGATGCCCATTTCCTTACAGGCGCGGATCACGCGCACAGCGATCTCCCCGCGATTTGCAATCAGTATTTTGGAGAACATGGTGCCTCCTTGGTTAATGGGATTTGCGCCGTAGCATACCTGGTGTGCCACCGTCTACGCAAGAGCGCGACTGTTATAAAGCCGGCCTTGCATTCAGCTTTGGCAAAATCAGGGCTCAATGGCATCCGCGTTGGGCACCAACGCAAAGGAGAAATCACCCTGCGCAATCAGTTGCCCTTCAATGTAGGCCTGCCCTTGCGTGAAGAAGAATGGGCCGTTATGGCGTGTGATGCACGCCACCAGCGTTATCGTATCTCCGGGTTTTGCTGAGCGGCGGAATTTCACCTTATTCATACCCGTAAACAAGGGTGTTTTCCCTTGCAGCTGATCACCGATGAGGATGGCACAGGTTTGTCCCATCATTTCACACAGAACAACGCCCGGTACCACAGGGTTGCCGGGAAAATGCCCTTGTAAAAACCATTCGTCTCCGCGTATGGTGTACTGTCCGCGGGCATCCTTCCCGTCGGTATCCATCTCGTCCAGCAGCAGCATCGGCTCGCGATGTGGCAACAGTTTTTTGATCTCATCCCTGTTCATGCATCCTGCCCCTATACAATCTTCATTATCGTCTGTCCAAATTCGATCACAGCGCCATCCTGTGTGCATATATCTACGATTCGTCCGGTAACAGGCGCAATGATATCATTCATGAGCTTCATCGCTTCAATAATGCAAACCACCTGCCCTTTCTCCACCGTGTCCCCTACGCGCACAAAGGGAGATGCATCCGGCGCGGGCGCTGCATAGAAAACGCCCACCATCGGTGCCTTGACCTCACAAAGGTTATTGAAATCGTTGGTTTCTGCCGTTTGCAAGGACGCGGTCATATCCGGCTGTTCAGGCTGCGGCAGCGCACCAGGGTGACTGATGGTCATAACATTGGCAGCACAGCGTTCCAGCTTAATGTGCATATCCCCTTCGCTGAACTCTAGCGCGGTCAAGTCCGCTTGTCGCAGTACTGCCGCCAGCGCCTTGATATCCTTGATATTCATGCCTTCACCCTCCGAATGGCCACACAGCCATTGTGCCCGCCAAAGCCCAGTGAAACGCTCAGCGCCAGATCGCACTGAACCTTTCTGGCCGTAAGGGGCACATAATCCAGGTCACACGCCGGATCCGGTTGCTCAAGTCCAATGGTCGGCGGTACAATACCTTCGCGGATCGCTAAGGTTGCTGCGATAAACTCTACCGCGCCAGCCGCGCCCAGCATATGTCCCGTCATGCTTTTGGTGGATGATACCAGCAGCCCTTTGGCTGTCTCTTCGCCAAAAGCACCTTTAATGGCTTGTGTCTCGCTGGCATCGTTCAACGCGGTGCTCGTGCCATGCGCATTAATATACACTTTCTCTCCCGCTGAATAACCGGCTTCGGCAAGCGCGAGTGAAATGGCGCGGGCGCTGGCCGCCGCTTCGGGATGCGGCGCCGTCACATGGAACGCGTCACAGGTATTGCCATAGCCGCATACTTCACCAAGGATAGTCGCGCCACGCTTGCGCGCATGCTCTTCACTTTCCAGAACAACCACCCCGGAACCTTCACCCATCACAAATCCGGAACGCCTTCTGTCAAAAGGCAGACAGGCCAGGTGTGGATCCTCCTCCGTGGAAAGTGCCATGCAATTGGTAAAACCGCCAACAGCCAAAGGACAAACTGCCGCTTCGCTGCCTCCCGCGATGATGGCATCGGCATACCCCGCCTTGATGGCGTGGAATGCTTCGCCGATTGAATGCGTGGATGTGGCGCAAGCTGTCATCACCGGCAAACTGGGTCCCTCTGCGCCATAGGCAATGGCAACATGTCCCGATGCCATGTTGGCGATCATCATGGGGATGAAGTGCGGCGAAACCTTCTCCGCACCGCGCTCAATGCACTTACGCGCTTCAGCAACAAACGTCTGCATGCCGCCGATACCCGAGCCGATGTATACGCCGAGCCGCTCCCCGCTGATGTTTTCGCCCGTCTTTAGCCCGCTTTGTTCCATTGCCTGTTTGCTAGCCGCCAGTGCATACTGTGCAAATGGATCCAGCTTTCGCGCAGCGTTCTTGTCTATGCCATGTTCCACGGGAGAAAAATCTTTGAGTTCCGCAGCTACTTTCACCTTCAGGCCTGTGGCATCAAAACCCGTAATCGGCGCAATGCCGCACGTGCCATTGATCAGCGCCTGCCAGAAGTCAGGTATGTTCAGACCCACGGGCGAAACCACGCCCATACCGGTGATTACGACACGGTTCATGTTGATAACCTCCCTGCATGTGTATCCCAATAATTGCGTAAGAAAAATGAATAATGGCTTGCCGCGGCTTGTACGCGCCACGGCATGATCATATCACATGCGAAGGCCACCGTCCACTTGCAACACTTGTCCGGTGATGTACTTTGCCGCATCCGAACAGAGGAAAGCTACCGCAGCCGCCACATCTTCCGGTTCGCCAAGGCGTTTCACAGGAATCATCTGCATCGCGGTTTCCAGAACCTGTTGGTTCATAGCGGCCGTCATATCGGTACGGATGAACCCCGGCGCGACTGCGTTACAGGTAACACCCCGCCCGCCAAGTTCTTTGGCAATGGTCTTGGTAAGGCCGATGAGTCCCGCTTTTGCAGATGCGTAATTAGCCTGACCCGGGTTGCCCATAATGCCCGCATCGGATGTGATGTTGACGATTCTGCCGTAACGCTTCCTTATAAAAAGGCTGCTCACATGGCGTATTAGATTGAAAGCACCTTTGAGATCGACCGCGATAATATCATCAAAATCCGCCTCGGTCATGCGCATGATTAGTTTATCCCGCGTTGCTCCGGCATTGTTCACCAGAATATCCACACTGCCAAAAGCCTCGCAAATCTCACTAACCAGCTTTGCTGTCGCATCAAAATCCGATACATCGCAACGATAAGCCTCCGCTTTTACCCCAATGGCACGTAGCTGTTCCAGGGTTTCCTTCGCGGCGGTTTCATTGCCGGCATATACAAACGCGATAGACGCGTTTTGTCGCGCCAGCTCACAACAGATCGCCCGACCGATGCCGCGACTACCCCCAGTCACCAAAGCGGTCTTTCCATTCAACATTGGTTTTCCCCCTTTATCCTCGAAAGGGTTTGTTGCAAGCCTTCCATACTATCCACATTGCCGATGCAAGTGACGTTTCCGATTTTATCAAGCAGGCCGCTGAGCGTCTTTCCCGCACCAACTTCCACAAATTGATCGTATCCATCATTTTGCATGGTTTGGATAAGCTTTGTGAATCTCACCGGGCTTTCCACTTGCGCGCCTAACAACATCGCGGCATCCGCCTTGGTATAGCGCTTGCATGTAGCATCCGCATAAAGCGGAATCACTGGTTCCTGAATGGGCAGAGCAGCCGCATACTCCCGCATGCCCATCGCGGCTTTTTGCATCATGGGGCTGTGGAAGCCGCCGTTTACCGCAAGGGGCAACGCTCTGCCCCCCATCGACTTTACTGCATCCGTGAACGTTTGCATATCCTCTTTGCGTAAAGCACATACGACCTGCCCCGGGCAATTATAGTTCACAGCATAGGCATTGTGCTCAGCACAAAGCGCTTCCACCTGCGCATCCGCTAGTTTCAGTACGGCGATCATTCCGCCTTGCGTTTGCTCCGCGCATTCCTGCATCAGCGCTGCACGGTG
>Ga0351921_1081_pt2 | contig 14075 bp, 9 predicted proteins | sample BONcelHT113001C9_FD_206869 | JGI IMG/M metagenome (GOLD analysis project Ga0351921, IMG submission 206869) | Enriched cells from coal bed in the Powder River Basin, Montana, United States - BONCAT cells T11 rep2 HSBNCT.T11.300.1.C9 ... | reverse complement strand
GGTTATTGGCATTGGCTCCCGCTTATCATCGAAAGCCTTTGGGTGCAGAGCGAACCGTCACTGGTTTTTATCACGAAGGATCTGTCTCTGGAAGCATTGCGTGCGGGCGGTGAGCAGCAGCTCGTCTTGTGGGTTAGGCGCATATGCATGACGCTCAAAGCGGCCAACGTGCTTGGCGATCCAATCGCCCGTGTAATGGATAGCATCCAGCGGGATTGTTCGCTCCCGTATTCTCAAACCAACTTAGCGGAAGGATTGGGGCTGACACCCACGTATTTTTCAAGGTTATTTGAGAAACGTGCAGGGATTCGCTTTTCCGCATACCTGACCAATGCGCGTATGACCCATGCGCAAACCTTGCTCAAATACGGCGCTACGCTTTCGGAAGTTGTGCAGGCATGCGGCTATCAGCGCAAGAGTTATTTTTGCGAGGTATTCAAGAAACATACGGGTATGACCGCGCTAGCTTACCGCGCCATGCCGAGGAAGGACGATGGCTCATGACGATGAAAGGCTTGTCTATCAAGCAAATATCAGAGCTTTCAGGAGTCTCGACCGCGACGGTTTCCCGCGTGATCAATCATAATGGACGCTTTAGCAAAGAAACCGAGGAACGTGTGCTTGCCGTAATCAAGGAGTATCAGTATGTACCCAACATGGTAGCCCGCGGCTTGCGGCGCAATGCCTCGGCAATCGTCGGCGTGATTGTGCCGGATATCACGAATGAGTTTTTTGCACGTATTGTATTGAAAATTCAAATGCAGCTTTTTGAACGGAATTTTTCCGTTGTGATATGCAATACGAATGAAAATGAACAACTGGAGAGTAGTCATTTGCAGTTTTTGCGAGCACAGAATGTGAGCGGACTCATCTTCATCTCCGGCAACCCAAGCCATGTGCAGCCCAGCGAAAGCTTGCCTACTGTTTTTATAGACCGCAGGCCCAAAGATGTTAAGGTGAGGGATACAATTATCATCGAAAGTGACAATGTTCATGGTGGCTACCTTGCGGGGAAGGCGTTGCTGGCGCATGGCGCGAGGCGAATCGCCACCATTATGGATAGCCGTATGCATACCGCCGGCCTAACCCGCTTTATGGGTTTTGAAAAAGCGATGAAGGAAGCGCATGTGCCGATTGACCCCCATTTGCAGTTGCAGGTTCCGGAGATTGGCTTTCGCGCGGCGCATGAATGCATCATAAAACTGCTAGATGCGGGGGAACGCTTCGACGGCTTGTTTTGCGGCACAGACTGGCTGGCAATGGGCGCGCTTGCGGCACTGCATGAGCGCGGCGTGCACGTACCTAAGCAAGTGAAAGTGGTCGGCTTTGACGATGTTTCCATAGCAACCTTCAGCAGCAAACCCATTACCACCATTCGACAGGACGCGGAGAAGATGGGGGAGATTGCGGTGGATTTGCTGCTAATGCGTATTGCTGGCAGTAAGATCGAGCATCCGCATCGCGTTTTGGACGTAGAGCTCATTCAACGCGCTACAACGGGAATCATATTCTAAGCACAGTTTGCTTACGATATATACGATGATCTGCACATAAAATACGTGCAATTCATACATATTATGGTAGGATAATATTATTTGAGAAGTATTTTGCTTTTTCGTGAATTTTGGTGTTGACACGAAGGCCGGACGATGGTAATATTAATAAGCTCGCTAAAGAGCGCCGAACCTTGAAAATGATACAGAGAGAAACGAACGCAAAGCGAAGTCAAAGAATTTGAGTAAATGTGCTTGACCCGCGAGGAGCCCTGAGAGGGGCGAACTTGGGGGAGGAATCAAGAGCAGATAGGATTAAACATAAGAGTTTGATCCTGGCTCAGGACGAACGCTGGCGGCGTGCCTAACACATGCAAGTCGAGCGGAGACATTCAAGTAGTAATACGAGGATGTTTTAGCGGCGGACGGGTGAGTAACGCGTGAGCAACCTGTCCCAAACAGGGGGATAACGAACCGAAAGGTTCACTAATACCGCATAAGACCACAGAGTCACATGGCTCAGGGGTCAAAGGAGAAATCCGGTTTGGGGTGGGCTCGCGTCTGATTAGCTAGTTGGTGGGGTAACGGCCTACCAAGGCGACGATCAGTAGCCGACCTGAGAGGGTGATCGGCCACATTGGAACTGAGACACGGTCCAAACTCCTACGGGAGGCAGCAGTGGGGAATATTGGGCAATGGGCGAAAGCCTGACCCAGCAACGCCGCGTGAAGGAAGAAGGTTTTCGGATCGTAAACTTCTATCCTTGGTGAAGATAATGACGGTAGCCAAGAAGGAAGCCCCGGCTAACTACGTGCCAGCAGCCGCGGTAATACGTAGGGGGCAAGCGTTGTCCGGAATGATTGGGCGTAAAGGGCGCGTAGGCGGCCCGGTAAGTCTGGAGTGAAAGTCCTGCTTTTAAGGTGGGAATTGCTTTGGATACTGCTGGGCTTGAGTGCAGGAGAGGTAAGTGGAATTCCCGGTGTAGCGGTGAAATGCGTAGAGATCGGGAGGAACACCAGTGGCGAAGGCGACTTACTGGACTGTAACTGACGCTGAGGCGCGAAAGTGTGGGGAGCAAACAGGATTAGATACGTGCCGGTGTACCCCAGAATTCTCTTAAACAATTTGAACCTCTCCTTCTTGAATGCATACGCTTAAGTTAAACATCGCTAACCTTAGCTCCATAAAAAACCCCTCCCAAGGGGTTTGATACACCGTTCGCAAGGGGCGACAGACTATGCGATTTTTTTATCTCAGGCACAATCTTATGTTGTTGCTTGAAACCCCAAAACCCGGTTCCAGTTAAACAATTTGCAAATCAGTTTGCTGTGCGCTTCGATTTGATCCCATGTATAGCCGTGTATGAAGGGTTCATAGACAGTCGTCCAGAACGCGGATAACAGGATGTGCATCTCTTCCATGGAAATATCCACATGCGTTAGACCCCGCTTATGCGCCTCCAGAAAATACTCATAGGTCTTCGTGGTCATTGTTTCGGCAAAATCGTGCTGAAAGTTTGCGTATCTGGTGCCTGCCGCGCTGGAAATCAAAAGCACAAAGCCATCGTGGTATTGATACAGGAACCGAAACCACGTTAGCATTCCATCATCCATGTTCCAAGCGGAAACCAACGCATCGTCGGTTAGGGTTGCCGCCGGAGCAGCGCTTCGTTTCTCTACAAACGCATGCAGCGCCATGACCGTATCCGCTACAACTGCGCAGAATAAGTCCTCCTTTCCCTTGAATCGCTTGTACAGAGCGCCAGTTGTTACATCCGCATCCCCGCAGATTGTTCTTAGGGATGCTTTTTCAAACCCGCAGGCTAGAAATTCCTTTTTAGCGCTTTCAAGTATCCGTGGATCAATGGATCGATCTGGCTTGGACATCGACAGTCTCACCTCCCTCAGTAACTGATAATACACATACCGATAATACGGTTATCAGAATAGCAGCTTTCTGCCGCCCTGTCAAGCATACATTCTCCGCTCTTTATGGAGAATGCAGAAAATTTGAATTGCTTACATGCGCAATGTAAACCTACCCAACGCCTGACAAGCGTTTGCTGATAGAAATCTTGCCGGAAGCTAAACGCCTCCGGCAAGATAACATCCGCATCCGTGCTATTTTAGAGCAATGTTTGCGACACCCACGTAATGTGAATCCGGCGAAAATGCATATGTTTCGACAACGCTTTCATTCCAAGCGGCAAACTCATATGTATGGGAAATCGGCGCCACCACAGCCTGATCGGCAATGGTGCCGAGCAACTCGGTATATATCTCTTGCACGCGCTCTTGGGAAGCCGTCGCGTCCAGCTCCAGAATGAGTGCGTTGCCACCCTTCAAAACAGAGGCAACCTGTACCATAATTGGGTCAGCGCTTACATCCGGGTTGATGTTCGTCATCAGTGCAAATGGATCAAACGCGCCGCCATAGGTGGAGTAGAACGTAATCTGATAATCTTCCGACAAGAGCAATCCATACCATGTCATCATGTCTGTTGCGGATGGTGTAATCTGAAAGCCAATTTCAGACAACTGTGCGGCAATGGCCATGAGCGCGTCGCCAACACTGCCACCTTCAAGCATGTAGGAAAGTGGCATCTCCAGTCGTACGCCATCCTTTTCCCGAATGCCGTCGCCATCCAAATCCACCCAACCGGCTTCCTCCATCAGTGCCTTGGCTTTTTCGATGTCATGCGCGTATGTGGTTACTTCCACGTTGCAATAGGGCTTTTCCGGGCTTAGGAGTGTATATGCGCTTTGCTCAATCCCCTGAAAAACAGCTTCACACAAAAGCTCCCGATCCAGCGCGTAGTTAACCGCCTTTCGCACACGCACATCATCAAAAGGAGCCACAGAAAGATTGAACCCAAGGTATCGCGTCATGGACACCTTGGCATCCGTAACTACGCCAAAACCGGGCGTTTGGTTCAGTTCCCCGTACGCATCATAGCTCAGGCGAGTGGAGCCTAAAATGGCGTCAATCTCACCCGAACGGAGCGCAAGCACCTTGGCGTCATTATCGGTAATTACTTTGACAACAAAGTGATCCGCTTCGGGCGTCTCACCCCAGTAGTAGGGATTACGTACAAATGTATAGGATGTCCCGTCTGTTTCTCCTATGTACATATAAGGTCCCGTGCCAACTGTTTGCGTCTTTGCCAAATCGGAAAGGGATAGATCCTCGTTGAAGGCAGCTGTGCCCACAATACTGAGTGGGTTTCCCATCGTCAAATCATTCAGCGCTCCATAATAGGGCTGTGTAAGCTGCATGCGCAGCGTCAGGTCATCCAACGCTTCCATGCTTTCGACCAGAGTGGTCAGCTTACCATACGAGCCATTGAAAGAACCAAGGTTGTGCGCGGCTGCCAGTATGCTTGTTTTCACCTGCTCGGCGGTGAGCGGCGTGCCATCGGAGAACTTGACATCTTCCCGCAACGTGAACGTATAGGTCATGCCGTCCTCACTGATTTCCCATTTCTCCGCAAGGCTTGGAACCACCTCACCGTTTTGATCATAGGTGACAAGGGTGTCATAGAAATTGTGGCTCCAGTAGGTAATACCGTAGTTGTTGGTTGCCGATGCGGGTGACATTACCGGATAAAAGCCAGATGAGAAGTCCCAACTTTCTACCAGCGTCACCGTTTTTTCTTCCTGCGCAAACGCAGGGAGCGCCACGCACAGTAGGAGCGCTGTAAATAGAGCGATCAGTTTCCGAAGAATCATAAGAATACCTCCACATTGATTGTATATTACGTCCGAAGACGGTAATATTCCTAAGCCATGGATGAAACGAGCAGGCGGCTATACGGGTGCGTAAACAGGGTCTGATTGCCCCTACATGTTACACGCTCCACGATTTCTCCCTCTTTCATGACATGAATCGTTTCCGCCATATACATAGCGACATCCATATCGTGAGTAACAAACAGGTAGGCGCATGGCCTTTCCCGACGCAGCGCCTTCAACAGGTCGAGGATGTGTTTGCGTACGATAACGTCAAGCCCGCTCACCGCCTCATCAAAAATGATCAGGCGAGGAGAAACCGCAATCGCCCGCGCGATGCAAACACGCTTCTGCTGTCCGCCGGATAGTTCCCCTGCGCGGCTGTGCAGTTGCTTTTCAGAAAGCTCCATACGCTGCATCAACGACACAACCAGCTCGCGTTCCTTCTCCCTTGGTAATTTCAAAAGATTGCGAATTGGCTCTGCAATCGAATCGTAAACCGTGAAGCGCGGATCCAACGCGCTCTTGCCGTCCTGGAGTACCATTTGAAGCTGCGCGGCAACGTTTCGATCACGTCGAGCAGATTTTCCCGCGATGCTTGCGCCATCCAGTAGTATATCGCCAGCGGTTGGAGGCAATAATCCCATCAAGATTTGGGATAAGGTTGTTTTTCCAGATCCACTCTCGCCCACAAGCGCATAGCTCGCACCCTCCTCAATTCGAAAGGATGTGGGCTTGACCGCATGGAACGCCTTCATTCGCCCCTGCGTTCGAACTGCGTAACTTTTTTCAACACGAACCGCTTCGAGCATCTTCCCATCCTCCATCCTGCACGCTATGCAGCCGGGATGCCGCCACGAGTGCACGTGTATAGGCCGCCTTGGGGTCCCATAAAACCTTTTCAACCGTGCCTCTTTCTACCATTCGGCCATCCTTCATCACCATCATCTCTCCGCCCAGGCGCTTTGCAACGGCAAAATCGTGTGTGACTAAAAGAACCGCGGCACCGTTATCCCGCAAACGACGTAATGCGTCGATTGCCTCACGTTGATGCGCAACGTCCAGCGCCGTCGTCGGTTCATCCGCTACGATCAACCGCGCACGAAGCGCAAGCGCCAGCGCTATCATTGCACGCTGTAGCATGCCACCAGAGAGCATAAACGGATATGCCCGCATAACACGTACAGGGTCATCAAGACCCGCCTCTCGCAGGGAAGTTTCGCATCGTGCGAATGCCGTTTTCCGGTGCTCACCGGTGTGCAGGCGAATTGAACGCATCATCTGACTACCGATCCGTGCTGATGGATTGAAAGCGGTCATTGGGTTTTGCATGATGAGGGCAATCTCGTTCCCGTATATCCCACAAAGCTGCTTCTCGGAAAGCGCAAGCAGGTTTTCCCCGCCAAAGCGTATGCTGCCGGATACCCTAAACGCCTTCTTTTTCAATCCCCCGGTGATAGCCTTGCAGGTCAGGGTTTTTCCGCAGCCTGATTCACCCAGAAAAACCAGCGATTTCCCTGCATCCAATGAAAAGTTCAGGTCGCATACTTTCTGCTCGTTGCTTCGCGTAAGTGCGATGGCAAGCTCCTCCACTTCAAGTAACAATTGTTTCATCTGGTGCTTCCCCCATGTAGAATGTCCCTGAGCGCCTCACCAAAGAGGTTATAGCCTGCCGCGGTCGCAAGTATGCACAATCCCGGATAAAGTAAAAGTTCTGGATGGGAATAGAGGCTCGCGCGTGCTTCGCTCAGCATGGCACCCCATTCCGGTGTTCCGGCGGGAAGGCCAAGCCCCAGAAAGGAGAACCCTGATACCGTTAATATTGCGGAAGCAACGCCGGTGGAGGCGTAGATCAGGTACTGCGGCATAATATTGGGTAAGACATGCCGAAAGATGATGCACATCGTACCAGCTCCGGCGATGCGTGCGCCAAGTATATACTCCTTACCCATCTCCATCACGGCATAAGACCGAACCATGCGTGTAAACCATGCCCATGTTGAGATTACGATAGACAAAACAATATTCTCAATGCCATTTCCCCACGCGCCAATGATAGCCGCCACGACAGTAAGCGCAGGAAATGCTATGAAAATATCACTGATAATGGTAACAACACGATCGAACACTCCTCCGATGCCGGCGCAGGCACAACCCAATGTCAGGCCTATTACGCCAAGGATCACAAGTATTGGTAGCGCCATACCAAGGGAATACCGAGCGCCGTAAACCAGCCTTGAGAACTCACATCTGCCCAGTTGATCCGTTCCCAAGGGATGCACTGTACTGGGTGCCTTGAATTTTTGGGTAAGTGAGACGCCATCCGGGTTGTTTGGCACAATCCACGGTGCAAATACCGCCGCTAACAGCGTGATCGCAATCAGCGCCAGACCAATCATCGCCTGCGGGCTTTTTAAAATTTTTCTAGTCATTGGTTTCCCTCACCATCCACGGGCATATCGTCCGATTGATAAGATCGCCCATCAGGTTCGCAAGCACAAACACAGTTGCGACAATCAACACACATGCGGCTACCGCCGTCGAATCAGCCGCCAGAATGCATCCAACGAGGTAGGTTCCAATTCCCTTCAGCGAAAACACACTTTCCACCACAGCACTCCCTGCGATCAAATAACCAAGGTACTGGCAAAAAAGCGTGATGATGGGTGGAAGCGCGTTAGGTAGCATATGCCGATATAAGATATCACGTTTAGAATGACCCCGCGCTTTTAAATAGGTAACATAATCCCTGTTGGCTTCTGAAAGCAGCGAACCTCTCAGAATACGTATCCCGGCAGAGAGAATTGGTACGGCCAGCGTCAAGGAGGGCAGTAAATACCCCTTGATACCTGCTTCGGGAAGCACGCTGAAAATTGGTGTCCTTACAGCAAACACAATCAGCAACATGAATCCCAACCAGAAGGTAGGTGTGCAGATACCCAGCAAAGTAAGCCAACGAACAACATGATCCAATATGCCTCCGGGATAACGTGCACACACAAGGCTAACGGGCAGTGCAAAGAGCACAACCCATGCAAGGGACAGTCCTACCAGTGTAAGTGTAACGGGGAGGTATACCTGTAAGTCTTCAATAACAGAACGATTTGAATAGGTTGACATGCCGGCATCACCTGTTAAGATACCAGTTAGCCAGCGGAAATATCGTTCTACAATCGGCCGATCCAGGCCCAGTTCCAGGCGCACCACTTCGATCTGTTCGCGCGTTACATTGAAGGACGCGCGCCTTGCAATCGCCTCTGCGGGATCCGTACCAGATATCTCGATCATGAGAAAACTCAGAATGCTGACCCCAATAAGAACCACTATCAAGCCAATGAATCGCTTCACTACATATCTGTTCAAAGTATCCCCCTTTTTATAGTTAGTTTTCTCTAACCTTTGGAAAAAAGAAACCGTTGCCCAAGGATATAGATATTTAGGATGTATGAGTGTCAATTACATTATGGTTAGTTAAGGCTAACTGTTCTGCAAAAAAATAAATCCTGTAATCAGGCCACTCTCCTCAATCCCAACCGCAACCTTGTGGCAGTATAGCATGGACTCTCCAGTGCGTCAACTACTCTTTTGCATTTTTCCTGCCTTAACAATGTTACTAATGGCAGCAACTGTGCCCTTCTTAACAACCATCATACCGAAGGTGGAATTTCCGAAGGGTTACCACTCATTATCTCGATCCGCCTACTCACATTACGATGTGAATAGTCTCTGTTTTTGCTTGACCATTGTAAGCATTCCTGTTAAGCATTATTAGCTATCGATCATGCGATATCATACCTTACTGTTTCAATCCGGTTCAAAAATCTATCGACTTGCAAAAGCAAACCAGTGCAACCAATAACGGTTTTGATAATCTGTAGTCTATCATGGATTGTGAAAGCTCAGATGGGTTGCCGTTATATTGATAGATCTTACTTGGTCTTTCGTGTTCTTGGATATCATCCACCATTTCCTAAATCCGTTTCAATTTGAATCAAATACAATCGTTTAGAACTGAATTGGCTCGCTATTAAGTGTATAAACAAAAACAGACTGATATACTGTCAGCCTGTTTTTAACTATACGAGTACTCAAGGTAGATATCAGATGGTCTGGGTGAAAGGATTTGAACCTTCGGCCTCTTGAACCCCATTCAAGCACGCTACCAAACTGCGCCACACCCAGTAATCACGTTTTTGAGCACGTAAAGGATATTATCATGGATTCAAAGCCATGTCAATAGCCAATTTAACAGAAAGATGTGTTTGTTTGTAGAAAACAGACCATTGTATGCCATCTTGACTAACTGAGCAGCATTTATATATTTATGATATATAAACGTAAAGGCAAAACAGCCATAAGGCTGCGACGCAAAACTACAGCGATCTGGCAAACCACTGAGGCAGCCAATTGCCGAAGGGATAGCAAACCCATGAAAGAGTACATCTGTCTGGTAACCATGCTTGCATTCACACTGGTCTTTTACAGTACCCGCAATGGCTGAAAGCACTACCGCACAGGCGGTGACTGGTGCGAAACGCCAGCTACAGCCTCAATGATGAGCTGACCGTGGCCGCCGGAACAGTGATGAGCAACACCGTGTAGGGCGACACATAGGGTGACACTGGCGAAACGCTCATGGCATTATGGTTCAATCCTTCTCCGATAGGTACCCTGCATGAACTGCCCATAACGGCGTACATCGGTCAAAGTGAGCATGGTTGCGCTCTCTTGCGCATGAAACAAAGGGATTCCCTTACCTAGCAGCACAGGGGCAATTGTAATAACCCACTCATCCACCAGGTTCTTCTCCATGAAAGCACGCGCAAGCTTTCCGCCGCCCACCAGCCATATTGATCTGCCTGATTCCTGACGCAAACGCGCAACAAGTTGTTCTACGGGCTCATTCGTGAAGCGCACAAGGTTGTTACTGCCCTGCTCCGCCCGCGTGTATACATAGCATGTTTTGCCCTTGTAGGGGAAGGCATGCTCTCCTTCTTCCTGCAATATCCACGCATAGGTACGGTTTCCCATGATGATGGTATCCACCGTGTCGTAGAAGGCCTGATATCCGTTATCGCCTTTCCCCTCAATCTGTGTGAGCCAGGAAAGTTGGTCGTCCTGGGTAGCGATAAACCCATCCAAGCTGATAGCGATATAGAGTACAACCTTCCGTTCCATGAACTTGCCTCCGATTGATTTGATTAATAGCTGCGACTATAAGCGTTGTTTTATCATTATAGCATGTCTAGTAATTACCCTTTGCCAAAAATCTGTTTATAACAAAACAGCACTCGCGTTGATGCAAGTGCTGCTTTGTTATGATGGAATGCGGCGGCGATCTACTCTCCCGGGCCGTTACCAGCCAAGTACCCTTGACGTGCTGAGGCTTAACTTCTGTGTTCGGGATGGGAACAGGTGGAACCCTCAGGCCATTGCCACCGCAAAGGGTGAACAAGATGATTGTTGCAGGGCGCTTCCAGCGCGCCCTGACAACCGTATAGGAGGGACGGATCATTTCTGTGAATCGAATTGTCTTAGGTCTAAAATCAAGCTTTCGACCGATTAGTATCATCAAGCTGCATGCGTTACCGCACTTCCACCGATGACCTATCTACCTTGTAGTCTTCAAGGGGTCTCTCGCGCTTGCGCGCCAGGAATCTTCTTCTTGAGGTGGGTTTCACGCTTAGATGCCTTCAGCGTTTATCCCGTCCGCACTTCGCTTCCCTGCTATGCCGTTGGCACGACAACAGTTGCACCAGAGGTGCGTCCATTCCGGTCCTCTCGTACTAGGAACAGATCCTCTCATGATTCCAACGCCCACGATGGATAGGGACCGAACTGTCTCACGACGTTCTGAACCCAGCTCGCGTGCCGCTTTAATTGGCGAACAGCCAAACCCTTGGGACCTGCTTCAGCCCCAGGATGCGACGAGCCGACATCGAGGTGCCAAACCTCCCCGTCGATGTGGACTCTTGGGGGAGATCAGCCTGTTATCCCCGAGGTAGCTTTTATCCGTTAAGCGACGGCAATTCCACTCTCATACCGCCGGATCACTAAGCCCGACTTTCGTCTCTGCTCGAATTGTCACTCTCGCAGTCAGGCACCCTTTTGCCTTTACACTCTGTGAATGGTTTCCATCCATTCTGAGGGTACCTTTGGGCGCCTCCGTTACTCTTTCGGAGGCGACCGCCCCAGTCAAACTGCCCACCTGACACTGTCCATCCGCCGGTTTACGGCGCTATGTTAGAATTCCAATAACAGAAGAGTGGTATCCCAACGGTGGCTCCATAGAAACCGGAGTTCCTACTTCCCAGCCTCCCACCTATCCTGTGCATCCGTTACCGAAATCCAATATCAAGCTACAGTCAAGCTCTACGGGGTCTTTCCGTCCAGTCGCGGGTAATGGGCATCTTCACCCATACTTCAATTTCACCGGGCTCCCTGTTGAGACAGCGCTCAAGTCGTTACACCATTCGTGCGGGTCGGAACTTACCCGACAAGGAATTTCGCTACCTTAGGACCGTTATAGTTACGGCCGCCGTTTACTGGGGCTTCGGTTCTATGCTTCTCTTGCGATGACATTTCCCCTTAACCTTCCAGCACCGGGCAGGTGTCAGCACCTATACGTCAGCTCTCGCTTTCGCAGATACCTGTGTTTTTGCTAAACAGTCGCTTGAGCCTATTCTCTGCGACCGATATCTCTATCGGCACCCCTTCTCCCGAAGTTACGGGGTCATTTTGCCGAGTTCCTTAACAGGGATTCTCCCGTTCGTCTTAGGATTCTCACCTCGCCTACCTGCGTCGGTTTGCGGTACGGGCGCCATTTCAATATACTAGCAACTTTTCTCGCCAGCGTGAAATCTCGTGTTTCGCTACTGTAATTTCGCTCTCGTCTTCGCTCAGCCTTTGTGGCAGCCGTACTTAACTAACTGCCAGCCTCGCTTGACAACCGGGTTGACCATCACCCGGCTCACGGTATCCTTCTGTGTCATTGCTTCATTCTCATGGCGGTGCAGGAATCTCCACCTGCTGTCCATCGCCTACGACTTCCGTCCTCGGCTTAGGTCCCGACTGACCCTGGGCGGATGAACCTTCCCCAGGAAACCTTAGGCTTTCGACGGGCATGTTTCTCGCATGCCTCTCGCTACTCATACCGGCATTCTCTCTTGAATACAGTCCACCAGTCCTCACGATCTGGCTTCAGCCCGTATTCAATGCTCCTCTACCACTTGCATCTAAATGCAAATCCTGCGCTTCGGTGTCACGTTTGAGCCCCGGTACATCTTCGGCGCATGACCACTCGACCAGTGAGCTATTACGCACTCTTTAAATGTATGGCTGCTTCTAAGCCAACATCCTGGTTGTCTGTGCAATCACACATCCTTCTCCACTTAACGTGAACTTCGGGACCTTAGCGGCAGGTCTGGGGTGTTCCCCTTTTGCCCGCGGAACTTATCTCTCGCGGACTGACTCCCGTACATCGATTATTCGGCATTCGAAGTTTGATAGGGTTCGGTAAGCTTTGGACCCCCTAGCCCATTCAGTGCTCTACCTCCGATAATCTAATACGAGGCTAGCCCTAAAGCTATTTCGAGGAGAACCAGCTATCTCCAGGTTCGATTGGAATTTCTCCGCTATCCACAGCTCATCCCCGCCTTTTTCAACAGACGTCTGGTTCGGTCCTCCATAAGATTTTACTCCCACTTCAACCTGGCCATGGATAGGTCACCTGGTTTCGGGTCTACGTCATGTTACTCATTCGCCCTATTCAGACTCGCTTTCGCTTCGGCTTCAGACCTTTAGCCCTTAACCTTGCAACATAACGTAACTCGCCGGTCCGTTCTACAAAAAGTACAAGGTCGCACATCAATCGTGCTTCCTCTGCTTGTAAACACAGGGTTTCAGGTTCTCTTTCACTCCCCTCCCGGGGTTCTTTTCACCTTTCCCTCACGGTACTATGCGCTATCGGTCACCATATCGTATTTAGGCTTGGAGGGTGGTCCCCCCTGCTTCCCGCCGGATTTCTCGTGTCCTGCGGTACTCTGGTACCAGCTGGCTGTCTTCGGGTTTCGTGTACGGGTCTTTCACCCTCTTTGGAGGCGCTTTCCAACGCGCTTCTACTACCCTACCTCAATGCCTTGTTGCTGGCCCGCAACCCCAAAGAGCATGCTCTCTGGTTTGGCCTGTTTCCCTTTCGCTCGCCACTACTTAGGAAATCGATGTTTCTTTCTCTTCCTCCGGGTACTTAGATGTTTCAGTTCCCCGGGTGCCCTTCTATGGAACTATGGATTCATTCCATGATGACTGGGCATTACCCCAGCCGGGTTTCCCCATTCGGATATCTACGGTTCAATGCCTGCTTGCGGCTCCCCGTAGCTTTTCGCAGCTTGCCACGTCCTTCTTCGGCGTATGGTGCCTTGGCATCCGCCCTGTGCTCTTATTCGCTTGATTTTTCGTCGATTTCTCCTAAGACCATTCTTCTTCTTACTCGCGTGGTAGATTGCTCTACCTTACTTGACAGAAATGATCTGATCTTTCAATCTCGTCCTTCCTATACAGTTGTCAAGGTGCGTTGGGCGGTTGCCCAGCTCGCTTCCAAAAATGGAAGCTGGTGGATTGCAGTGGACTCGAACCACCGACCTCTCGCTTATCAGGCGAGTGCTCTAACCGGCTGAGCTAGCAATCCATACGTGGTGGAGATTAGCGGGATCGAACCGCTGACCTCCTGCTTGCAAGGCAGGCGCTCTCCCAGCTGAGCTAAACCCCCACGAATCTCAATTATACGAACCCTGAAAATGATACAGAGATATCTGAACGCTTGCGATAATCGTTTTTGAACCTAGCGGTTCTTCTT
>Ga0351921_1064_pt2 | contig 14220 bp, 12 predicted proteins | sample BONcelHT113001C9_FD_206869 | JGI IMG/M metagenome (GOLD analysis project Ga0351921, IMG submission 206869) | Enriched cells from coal bed in the Powder River Basin, Montana, United States - BONCAT cells T11 rep2 HSBNCT.T11.300.1.C9 ... | reverse complement strand
ACATGGTACAGGCGTAAAGCTCATACCTGAAGCACTAAAAAGAATTGGATTCAAGAACATTATAAATGTTCCTGAGCAAGATGTAACCGATGGTAATTTCCCCACAGTCAAATACCCTAACCCTGAAGAGAGAGAGGCGTTGCAAATGGCAATTGATAAAGCTATACTTACAGGTGCTGACATTGTTCTTGCAACAGACCCGGATGGTGACAGATTAGGCGTAGCAGTTAAAAATTCAGCCGGAGAGATTGAAATATTAAACGGAAATCAGACTGCCTCAATTCTAACATATTACCTGCTTGCCAGGAGCAAAGAACTTGGAATAATTGGAGAGGGATCTAATAAAGAGTATTATATGGTTAAAACTATCGTAACCACAGATTTGCTCAAGACGATATCTGAGAGCTACGGAGTTGAAATGATGAATGTTTTGACCGGGTTCAAATTTATTGCAGAGGTTGTTAGGAATTTTGAAGGGAAAAGAAAATTTATCGGAGGAGGTGAGGAGAGTTATGGGTTTAATGCAGGGGAGTTTGTCAGAGATAAAGATGCGGTAATCTCATGTTGCCTGTTGGCCGAAGCAGCTGTTTGGGCTAGACTGAAAGGAATGACGTTGACAGATCTGTTAAAAGATATTTACCTTAAATATGGTTTTTACAAAGAGCACCTTATCTCCCTTACAAAAAAAGGTAAAGATGGTATTGAACAAATTCAATCAATGATGAAGGCATTCAGGAGTTCTCCACCTCAGCATCTCGCTGGATCGACCGTAGTACTTGTTCATGATTATCTTAAATCAGAGACTATTGATATGGTAAGTGACCTTAGGTACAAAATCAATTTACCAAAATCAGATGTGTTGCAGTTTGTAAGTGCTGATAATACAATAGTTTCAGTTAGACCATCTGGAACTGAACCAAAAATCAAATTCTACTTTGGAGTTAAGGGCAATTTAGCATCTGTCTCTGAATTCGAAAAAACAGAAGCAGAATTAAATCATAAAATCGAGATTTTGTCAGATCAGATGATATCTTACCAGACAACAGGCAACCAATGAAGAAACACCTTGTAAAATTTCCCTTTCTGCTGCTCTCATTTATTAGTTTGACACTCACAGCACAAGGCCCTGCCAATTCTATTAACGGACAAAGAAAAATTGACGAAATAATCTCCAGATTAACTGTAAGAGAGAAGATTGCGCAATTGTTCATTGTCTCTTTCTCCTCTGATCCCAGAAACAGAAGCACTATTGAGGCAGAGGCTCTGGTTAAAAAAGAGGGTGTGGGAGGCCTTATTATAATGAATTCTGGGCTGACAGCCGGAGCAAACATGATAAACCGCCTTCAAAGCTTGTCAAAAATTCCTCTGCTTGTAACAATAGACGGTGAGTGGGGAGTTGCAATGAGGTTTGACTCAGTGATTCAGTTTCCCAGACAAATGCAGCTTGGTGCTTTAGCTGATGAATCTCTTGTTTATCAGATGGGAGCTGCAATAGGTAAGCAGTCCAAAAGGCTTGGGATTGACGTAAACTATGCCCCTACAATTGATATTAACAGCAATCCTAGAAACCCGGTAATAAATACCAGATCGTTCGGAGAGAATCCGGAGATTGTTGCGAAATATGGAAAGGCCTATATGCTTGGAATGAAGGATGCCGGAGTACTGGGATCGGCAAAACACTTTCCGGGACACGGGGACACCGAGGATGACTCTCACCATACTCTTCCTTTGTTGAATTTCTCAAAAGAGAGGATAAACTCGCTTGAGCTATACCCCTTTAGGGCTCTTATTGAAGCAGGTGTCGATATGGTTATGATTGGTCACCTTCAGATTCCATCTCTCGACAGTTCAGGAAAACCAAGCTCGATATCAAAACCAATTGTCAGTGGTCTCTTGAGGGGTGAACTTGAATATGACGGAATAATAATTTCGGATGCACTTAATATGAAAGGAGTATCAGAATACATGTCACCTGAATTAATACCATTGGAAGCATACAAAGCAGGATGCGATTTCATACTGATGCCTGAAAGGGTCACAGAAGCTATAACAGTTATGGAAAAAGCTGTTGAAAGAGGAGAGATTTCAATTCACAGCTTGAATATGAGGGTTCGTAAGATGTTATCTGTAAAGCTAAAACAAGGTATCCTTGAAGATTATTACAAAATTTCCAATCAAAATCTGTATGAAGATCTGAATGACCCCAGTTATTTATCACTTGTCTCATCTATTTCTGATAAGTCTGTAACTGTGGTAAACAACAGAGGTAACCTGATTCCGATCAAAGAGTTAAAAAGAGAGAAAATCGGATATTTATCAGTGGGTGGCGACAGAAATGGTAAAGAACTGGCAGCAGAATTACAGCTTTATGCACATATTGATACAATAGTTTTAAGGGGAAAATATTCACAGAACGATTTGAACAGGGCTCTAAACCAACTGTCTGATAAATCTATCGTAATAATTGCCATGCATAACACCGATGCAAGACCACAGAGAGAGTTCGGAATAGATAACAACCAAATTAAACTGCTAACAGATTTTGCTCAAAATAAAAGAGTTGTATTTGCTTATTTTGGGAATCCATTAGCTTTACCCCAAATTCAAAACTACGAAAATTTCGCTTCGGTGATTATAGGATACTCAAATACAATTTACAATAACAGATCTGTGGCCGGTATAATATTCGGCTCAGTAGGGGCGGAGGGAAGGTTACCGGTTACCTCTGGAACTCTTTCACCCGGATACTCTGTCAAAACAGAGGGTAATTTAAGAATTTCGTATGGTATCCCTGAAGATTTTAAGCTGGCCGGCAACAAACTGAGATCAGAAATTGACACCATGATCAATGACGATATACTGGCAGGGCGATACAACGGCGCACAGTTAATACTCATGAAAAATAATCGTGTTATTATTAACACTTCTTATGGTTCAATGAAAACAGATATGCAGGTAAGAATTAACCGCATATCAGGGATGATTGCCCATTTGCCTGCTATAACACTTCTGGCCGAAAGAGGTAAGCTATCATTGGAGGATTTTGCCGGGAAATATCTAAAACGAAGGGGAGATTCCCGACTGAGTAATGTTCTTCTTTCAGATTTACTAATGCACAGAACAGATATTTCTGATGCCGATTCCTATAAATTCAGATATTCTGAATCAAATAAAGAGGCTTTAAGAAGAGTTGTTGAATATGTAACGCTGCATAACTTTGAAGATTTCGTGAAGGATGAAATCCTTTCGTTAATTGGAATGGACAGAACATACATTAAAGGAGATTTTGCCTATTCAAATGCAAATGACATTGCAAAATTCATCTCATTTTTAAGATCAAAGGGAGTGTATGGAGGGTTGAAATTGGCAGAAAAGGAGAGTACCGACCTGATTTTGAATATGATGCATTACTATTCCGGATCACTAAACGGAAGTATTGTATGGTACGACGATAAAAATGATATAGCGCTTATCTTCCTGAATGATAAGGAAGACTCAAAAATGGATGAATCACAGAAAATGAATACAGGAGACAATCTAAGAAGAAGAGTTATCGACTTTTTAACAGATTTTTAAAAGCGCTGTACACGATGTAGGATAATAGTACCAGAAATAGCCATAAAGACCATTTTGAGCCGGTTGCCGCTACTGGGATAACAAGAAGAGCAGAATATATAAAAAATAGATATTTAGCCTTGTTATCGGCAAATTTCAGACTCTTGAATTTAAGTGAGAACATTGGAATCTCGCTAACCAGTAATAGTGACAATACCACTGAAATCATCGGAAAAAACCACAGATTGTCAAAAAGAAAATCAAATTTTACATTATAGGACGAATAGTGCAACATCATTGCAATCAAAAGAGCGTTTGCAGGTGTTGCCAAACCAATAAAATCTGTAGTCTGCCGGGTGTCAATGTTAAATTTGGCAAGTCTCAGGGCAGAGAAAAGTGCTATCAGAAGAGGTGTAAACGAAAGCATTTCAAACAGCACCAAATTACCTGCATGTATTTGAGGAGAAAGGTAACCGCTAAATCTGTAATAGATTAAAATAGAAGGAGCCAGACCAAAGCTGACAAGGTCAGCAAGAGAGTCCAGCTCCTTTCCCATTGGTGAATATGCTTTAAGCAACCTGGCGGCAAAACCATCAAAAAAGTCAAATATTGCTGCGGCAATAATGAGATAGACAGAGAAATGGAGCCACCCCTTTAATCCAAATATTACGGCCAAAATTCCGCAAAACAGGTTAACAAGAGTAATAGTATTGGGAATATGTTTTGTCAGTCTCATTGTTTATTTCAGGTTGGTTGGTTAATTTGATAGATTATATACCGAGCTTTTTTCTTATAGTTTCAGGAATTGAACTTTTATGCACCATAACTGAGATAGTTTTAGCCTTAACAAAACTCTCGGACATATTTAGGTACCCTCCGAATTTGTTTCTTTGGGTGCCCCATGAGTTCTTGGTAACATAATACTTATTACCACTCTGATCCTTAACAATGCCGGTGAGCAGCATCAAATGGTCATCTGTTGTTGTAAAATTCTCATATCCCTTTTGTCTGATCTCCTGAGTAACCTTAACCTCCGGATAAATGTTCTGAAACTTATAAATCTCAGCATATTTATCTTCGGTAGCAAGCTTTTCAAAACGAGCTCTGTCTTCTCCAAGATATCCGGACAAATCTTCTATTTCAGGATTGATTGCAACGCCGTTTGCATGCGAAAAACCCTTCTCACTTACATCACCATCCCAGCAAACAGTGTAACCCTTTGTGAGAGCATTGTCAATTATTGCCATCAGTTCATCAAGAGGTACATTGTAGAACTTCTCGTGATCCCAGTTATCAGGAACCTCAATAACCGATTTTTTATAAAAAGGAATATGGGTAAAACTTGTAATTTCAACATAGTCTTCCATATTCAAACCCAGAGAATTTGCAAATGAAACGGGAGTGTACTGTTTGCCCTTAAAATCAAATTTTTCAGGTAAAGGGCCCAGATATATGTCCATTAGCGAATTAACAAGTTTATAGTATTCAGGGCTTCTTTGTTTGAGTTCAACGGCAGCTCCCGAAATAACATTAACGAATTTGTTTAGCTCTTTGTGATTATTCAGGGGTGAGTTATAATTAATGCCATTGTAAACCTCTTGTGGAACAACTCCGTACTCCTTTACAATGTTTGTAAACATGTGGGCAAGACTCCCCTGACCAAGATTCCCGGTTCCTCTCCTCAGGTAGTTGTCGTCCATTCTTTTGAGGTAGTTAATCCTGACTACAAACATTTCAGACAAATCAAATTCGCCTTTTCCGGTTCTGAGCAGTTCTGACTCAATAAAAGCTGCAGTGGCATAACTCCAGCAAGTTCCGCTGCTGGCCTGATTCTTAACCGGTGTTGCAGCATTTTTAACCACATCTGTAAAGATGTATCCCTGTGCATTTACAGCTAATGTCAAAGCAAGCAAAAGCAGAGTAATTATTGCTTTTAGTGAATTTTTCATAGTAAAGTAAAATTTGATAGGTTATTTTATTCCAAGTTTAGCTTTTATGCCTGCAGGGATTGAGTTTTTATGAACAACAATATTCATGGTTTTATATCTGGCAAATGTTTCAGAAACATACCATATGCCTTTGTAATCACCTGTTTCACCCCATGAGTTTTTTACCACGTAGTATTTGTTTCCCTTCTGATCTTTTGCAATACCGTATATATGCATCCCGTGATCGTCCGTTGTCTGGCCATTGTCAAATGCAATTTGACGAGCCTCCTGAGTAATTTTTTTCTCGGGAACAATCTGTTCAAGGCTGAATATTTTCGCATCAAGCTCACTTTTTGGAACTCCAAGCCATCTCTCCTGATCAGAGCCGGACATGTTTGCTACTTCTGTTTCAGGCACAAAAGCAATACCTTTGCGTGTAAAACCTTTTTCACTTACATCAGAAGCCCATAAAACGGTATATCCTTTTTCAATTGCAAAGTCAAATATCATCATCAACTCATCAATTGGCAAGTTGTATGAGCGGTCCCATCTCCAGTTGTCAGGTATTTCCAGAGCAAATTCAGAGTAAAATGGATGGTGCGTGTACGATGTCAAAGAGATATAATCATCAGAAACAATACCCAGTTCAGCAGCGAAGCTTTTTGGAGTATATTCCTTTCCATTGTATGTGAATTTTTGAGGAACCTCCCCAAGGTAAGCATTAAGAATTCCTTTAAAGCCCTCTTTCCAGGCCGGGGTATATTTCCCGTTTGGATTTCTTACAAGAGCCTTAACATAACCCGAAAGTGCAGCGTCAAACTCATTGTGGATATGGGTTTTTTCACCGTAGTTGAGCCCCGGCATAACTGCATCTGGAACAATTCCGTAATTCTTCCACACAGCCAGAACATCTCCAAATGAACTACCCGGAGCAAAATTTATGTTGCCCGATGTTCTAATGTACTTGTCTGCCTTGTCGTAGTATGCGTTTGATACAATAAACATTTCAGAAAGGTCATGGGTTCCTTTGCCTGTTCTTAAAAGCTCAGACTCCAGAAACGAGAGGGCAGAAAAACTCCAACATGTACTGGTTCTGTTCTGATTTTTAATGCTTGTTACAGGGTGCTCTTTTACGACAGTAAATTTGTACCCCTCTTTTGGGGAGTTATTTTCCTGACTGAAAGAGGATACAGATAAAAACGAAAGCAGTATTAAAACTGCAGCGAATCTTTTCATAATCTTTGTTATAATTTAGTTTTTCCAAAGTTATGAAAAAAATGGAAGAGCATACTTCACTTAGGGAATATTCATATACTTATGTGTCTGTAGAGATATACTCCAGCCGGGATTTGCCTTTACATATTCTACAATCTTCTCCATCATTTCAACTGACTTACTCCATTCCGGCTGAAGATATAATAGACAACCAGGCTTAACCCTACTTCTATTCTCTTCGGCCCAAATAAAATCAACATCATCTTCTACAATAACCTTTAGCTCAGAAGCCATCTCATATATCTCGTCTACCGGTGGTTTCTTCCTCTTTGGAGATAAACAAATCCAGTCAAAGTTTCCACTAATAGGACTCGATCCACTGGTTTCAAGAAATATCTCCATGCCATGGTTTTTAAGCTTACGGCAAAGAATATCCAAAGGATAGTTAAGTGGTTCGCCACCTGTAATAACTATTGATTTTGCAGGGTGTATTATGGCATCTGCAACAATTTTATCCACTTCAACAGGAGGATAGAGTCCGGGATTCCATGTCTCTTTAGCATCACACCAATTGCATCCGACATCACACCCTCCAAGTCTTATAAAATATGCCGCTTTCCCTGTGTTAAAGCCCTCTCCCTGAATAGTATAAAATGCCTCTGCCAATGGGAGAAGATTCCCGTTGTCGAGTTCCGGTATTTTCATCTTTTTTTTGCAAAGTTAAAAATTAACTATACAGATAACGTTTTATCTTTAGTGTTGCTGTTTTTTCAAACGGTACAGGCTGTTCGGTAATCTCCGAAAGTCTGGAAAACTTGTTTACCCTCTCGTTTACATATGAGAAGAGTTCTGCTTTTACTTCAGTTAGTTTATCCGTTATGTTCTTAGAGCCATTTCCCTCTTCGAGCAACCCGTTCTTAATCTCTTCATAATTGAAGTGTACTTTGGCCACAAGCTTACCCTTTTTTTGCACAACAAGAGACTCAAGCACAAGATCGAATTCGTTAATAACTGACTCAATATCTTCCGGGTAAATATTTTCTCCATTAGGTCCAAGCATCATATTGTCTCTTCTGCCTTTAATAAAAAGGTTACCTTTTTTGTCGATATAGCCTATGTCCTTAGTAATGAACCATCCATCGCTTGTGAATGAGGCCTTTGTTGTATCGGGATCCTTATAATACCCTTTCATGATATTCGGCCCCTTTGCAAGAACCTCTCCAATCATCTCTTTGTTGGGATGGGCAATTTTAAGTTCAACTCCTTCGATGGCCGGACCGGTTGACTGCCATCTTACTTTACCCGGAATAGCTCCGGCAAGAAGAGGAGAGGTCTCTGTAAGTCCATACCCTATACCGTATGGAAAACCCGCATCAGCAAGAAAATGCTCTACCACACCATCTATCCTGGAACCGCCTATACCAAAAAAGCGAAGTTTTCCACCAAATGTCTCGAGTAGTTTTTTTCCGGCCAGTTTGTGCAAAGCTCTTCGGACAATTGGCACTGAGTATAAGATTCTCAAAACGATGTTTTTGGTGAACATCGGCCTAATTTTAATCTTATATATCTTTTCTACAATTAAAGGAACACTCAGCATAACTGTCGGTCTCACCTCTTTCAAAGCAGGCATAAGTAACGATGGTGTAGGGGAGCCGTCAAGATAAACAACAGATGCTCCGCAATAAAACGGTAACAACATTCCGATACTGCACTCGTAAGCATGTGATAGGGGCAAAATTGAGAGGAAAGTATCATCCTGTAAAATAGGAAAGAGCTTAAATGTCATTTTTGTATGGTGCACAAGGTTTGAATGCGTAAGCATGACACCTTTGGAAGCACCAGAAGTTCCTGACGTATAAATGATTGATGCAATATCATCTTGTTTCGGTTCAGTTGGTTGGACAGGTGAACTGACAGTTGGCACTTTTACAGGCTCCAGCGTATCCATCCTGATGATAAGAGGTAACTTGTCTGAAATATGTTTGTGAATCTTGTATTCCAACTTTGATGATACAATAATTGCAGACGCATCGGAGTGATCAAGAACATTAATTATTTCAAAAGCAGTAAAGTCCGGCAATATTGGTACAACAACCCGCCCGGATACTGTTATTGCGAAATATGATACAGCCCAGTTAGGCATATTATTACCAAGCAAAGCAACTTTCTGACCCGGCTCTATGCCCGCTTTGTTTAAAATATCTATAAGGTTTTCAACTCTAGATGAAACCTCTTTGTAAGTAATGCTCTCTTTGTTGTGGAGGGAGAACGCCATTCTCTCTCCATAGTTTTTTACACTTGCAGAGTAGATGTCTCTGAGAGTGCTGTTTTCATTATCTTTTTTCATATCAGGCATTGTCTTTAACACAAAGATAAAAATATTCTTAAATTGAGGTTTATTGCAGATGGCTTGATTTTTGTTAATTTTGCGAGAGTAATGTTAAGTTATTAGAAATGTTCTTTATTGAAAACCGTCGCAGAAAAGCACTTAAGAAAATTGAAACCGACCGGGTGGTACGGTTTATGCCACTTTCAGAAGTCAGAAGCGTAGGGGTTATATTTGATATTAACGAGGATAATATAATTGACACAATCAAGAGATTTACAGAGTATCTTGACAACAGATCAATAAAATTTCAGGCACTTGCAGTCAATTATACTAAATCACTCTTTCCCGAAGGCTTTGTCGATTTTAGAATAAAAATTATCAACAGAGCATCATTCAACAGCATAGGAGCCCCAATAGATGATGCTGTAACTGAATTTGCAAATCAAAACCACGATTTGTATATCGATCTATCTTCACAATATAACTTCACTTACGATTATATATCAAGACTATCAAACGCCTCTTTTAAGGTGGGAAGATGCGGATATGACAATAACCCTTTCGATCTTGTTTTGGCAAGTGATTCTGAAGCAGGCTCGAAACACTTTATAGACTCAGTAATACATTATCTGTCATCAATCAGATCTGCTTAAATGATAGGAGACGATTTTTTAAATATTAACGATGAGGAGGAGTTCTCAAACCTAATCTCTGAGTGCGAAGAGGCATTTGAAAACGGCACTCTGGAGAATCTTAAGTTTACAGAGGAGGAGTTTGAATTTCTTATCAACCATTTCATTGATGAGGTTGATGATGACATTGTATATGTTATGACTAAGATGGCATATACCCAGCACCCATACTCAACTGATCTGATTATAAGATATGCCGATGTTCTCATTGTAAACAGAGAGCTGGAAAGAGCTATGGATATTTTAAATAATCAAATGGATTTAGACTCCGGCAACAGCGACATCCACTTTCTCCTTGGCAGAATCTATATAAAATTAGGCGATGATCAAAAGGCTTCTGAATATGTTCAGAGAGCACTCTCGCTTACTGTAAACGAAAAGACCGAAATGCTGCTTACTGCATCCCAGGACTATATTGATATGGGTAAATTTGATTTTGCCATTAGTCTTCTTGAAGGAGCCCTCAAAAATTCACCTGATAACCTGGAGATCATAAATGATCTCGCATTTTGCTACGAAAGGAAAGACAACCTGCCAAAAAGCCTTGAATTCTACGAAAAATATCTGGACAATGATCCATTTAACGATAATGTCTGGTTTAATATTGGTACGATTTACGCCAGAGATCTCAATATAAACAAGGCAGTAGAAGCGTTTGACTATGCAATAGCATTAAACCCATACAACTCCTCGGTACTGTATAACAAAGCAATTTTGCTTATTAATACAGGAAGATATGATGAGGGTATTGAGGTATTCACTGAGTTCCTCAAGATGGAACCGGACAATATTTTTGCTCTTATAGGTATTGCAGATGCATACCTTGGCAAAGACAGGCTTGATGATGCGATGAAATTCTTTATGATGGCTCTGGTTACCTCTGATGAGAGTATAGATGCAAACACCGGAGTGGCATACATCCATTTGCTGAAGCAAGAAGAACAGCCTGCGTTGCCATATTTAAGAAAAGTAATAGGTCTGGAAGGGGCAGATTATCTTTTTTTGCTGGCAGAATTGCTCAAAACTTACAAGAGAACCAAAGAGCCTGAATTTTTGGTTTATTATCTGACAGCACTGTATCACACACAGGAGTCAGAATTATTTCTTGTCTATCTTGAACTATTGGTTGCATATGGAGAGGTTTGGCTGGCAAGACTTTTTGAACTTATCCCATCTTTAAAAAAGGATGACAAAGTGACCGGACAAATTGCAAAAAGCAGAAAAAAGTAAATTCTAAATGAAAAAATACCTTTTCACGGCAATTAAAGGGATGGCCATGGGTGCAGCAGATGTAATCCCAGGTGTTTCAGGAGGTACCATAGCCTTTATGACAGGAATCTATGCCGAATTGATATCATCACTCAAATCTATTGATCATAAGTCAATTAAATGGCTCTTTAAAGGAGATATCGGCAGGTTTTGGAGGGAGATAAACGGAAATTTCCTTGTCTCTGTCTTCACAGGAGTTCTTATAAGCATCTTTACTCTTGCCAGACTGATGCAATACCTTCTGATAAACCATCCAATCCCCCTTTGGTCCTTCTTTTTAGGCCTTATTGCCGCTTCGGCAATATTCATACTAAGAGATGTCAAAGAGTGGAAAACAGGGCATATTACAGCCCTTTTAGCAGGTATTGCTGTTGCAGCCTGGATATCACTTGTCTCACCAACCGAGACTACCGATGCATGGTGGTTTATATTTGTTTGCGGGATGGTAGCCATTTGCGCCATGATTCTTCCCGGTATTTCAGGCAGTTTCATTTTGCTTCTAATGGGTAAATATGCCTTTATGATGGTCGCAATAAAGGAGTTTAACATACCTGTTATGCTTGTATTTATAGCAGGAGCCGCAATAGGCCTTATAGCATTTTCCCATTTTCTCTCCTGGCTTCTGAAAAAGTACTACGAACAAACCATTGCACTTCTTGCAGGTTTTATGATAGGCTCACTTGTTAAAGTATGGCCATGGAAAGCCGAATCTCTGGTCTACGAAGGCATCTTTCATCCCGTGCTCCCCTCACATTACAAAACCATTACGGAGACCAACCCACAACTCATGTGGGCACTACTATTCGCAACGATAGGAATAGCAATAGTCTTTGCCATTGAAATTATTGCCAAATCTGTTCGTAAATAAAAAAATAGTTATATCTTTGCACTCCCGTTTAAAACAGAAAATGGTTCGGTAGCTCAGTTGGATAGAGCAACAGCCTTCTAAGCTGTGGGTCTTGGGTTCGAATCCCAACCGAATCACAAAGCAAAAAAACTAAAGCCGCAATTTATTGCGGCTTTTTTTATTATGCGTTAACGGCTCAAGCTCGCTAGAAGCCGTAAAGCGCATAATAAAAGAGTTCCAGAGGAGCTTTAGTTTTTTTGCTTTGTTAGAGCCCCCCACCAGGGAACGCCGACTGAAAGGAGGCAATCCCAAGGTGGGGGGGCTGCCCGCACGCAAATACATTTGCTGCGGCTTCCCCAGGAAATAAAAATGGCAGAGCCATTTAGTTTTTTCTTTGTTAGAGCCCCCCACCAGGGAAAGCCGACTGAAAGGAGGCAATCCCTAGGAGGGGCAATTGCAGAAGGAATAATCCGAAATTTTTATTGTAGGTTTATATTTATTAGTATATTTGTACTATGAGTACAGATAGATCAACAAAATTAAACCAATTGCTTCGAAAACTGCCTTCGGAGTCCCTATTCTTTTCATCATGGCTAAAAGAGAACGGAATATCATATGAACTGCAACGAAGGTACCGCGATTCCGAATGGTTGACATCTATCGGGACAGGTGTAATGATAAGTACCGGCGAAAGCCCGACCATATACGGTGCTTTATCATCGCTTAACAAACAAACTGACAAGCACTTTCATGTAGGAGGTTTATCAGCTTTGGAAATGGTGGGATATACACATTACGTACCTATGGGAAGACAGGTTTTGTACATCGGTCACCCAAAAAACGAATGGGTACCAGCCTGGCTCAAAAAGTACGATTGGAACGTGGATTTATTATGTGTTACCTCGGAATACTTCGATTCGAAAATACACATAACAACAATGATGCAGGGTGCATTTGAAATACTGGTTTCCACACCTGAACGAGCATTTATTGAATGCCTGAATCTTGTTCCCAAACAGTATAATCTAATGGACTTATATTATGTAATGGAGCAACTTACTGCACTTCGTCCAAACATAGTACAGTCATTACTCGAGCAGAATACATCAGTAAAAATAAAGCGTTTGTTCCTCTATTTGGCAGAAAAAGCCGGTCACGCATGGTTCGGAGAACTGAACTTATCGAAAATAGATATCGGGAGCGGAAAGCGGGTAATCGTACCCAATGGTGTTTACGACAATAAATACCAGATAGTTATACCAGAAGAACTGAAGTATTATGAATAACCTGTATAAAGAACAGGTAAGGCTTTTAATTCGCGTATTACCGATTATTTATAGAGATGAAGATTTTGCCATCCACGGTGGTACTGCGATAAAGCTCAGGAAGAATTCGGGATGTATTGCAAGGCACGTATCGTGCCACTAGAGCAACTTTATGGCGGAAAAATTGCGGCAGCCCTCAGTCGCCAGCACCCACGCGACCTGTTCGATTACAATTATATGGAAAAAGATAAAATCAACTGGGTGAAACGAGGTTTTATATTTGCTCTGCTAGGAAGCGACAAACCCTTTATCGAATCCTTATCGCCAAATATCATCAACCAGCAGGAAGCTCTTGAAAACCAGTTCCGAGGTATGACAGACATTCCTTTTACATATGAGAACTACAAAAATGCCAGGGAACAACTTATTGCTTCTATCAATTCAATGCTGAATGAAGAAGACAAAGGGTTCCTTGTAGGTTTTGAGGAAGCTAACCCTCAGTGGGAAAAATCTGTGTACAGCGATTTCAGGGATTTTCCTTCCGTACAATGGAAGCTGCTTAACATATACAAACTGAAAACACAAAACCCGGCAAAACACAGACAGAAAGTGAATAAATTGAAAGCTTTTTTTGGAATGAACATATAAAATTATGCAGCGATGAGACCTTCACAAAATGCCTTTTTATTGAATTGGATAGTTTGCTAATAATTCTAAAAGTGTAAACTATAAGCATTTAGGGGTTCCGACATTTGTAGCAGATTGTAATGCCATTGTCTAAAAATTAATTATATAGTCATTCTTATTATTTGTTTTTCTTTAAATGAGCAATCACAAATACCGGATTATCGTTTTCATTTAAACCAGAAACAAATTTCTTGAGTTTATTAAGTCTATCAGGATATTTCACTTTTGAACTAGCCTCTTCAAAATGTTGCGAAGTTAGCCTGTCTATCATATCTATCGCACTATATGACGAAAACCACATCGCTTTGTCATAGTGTACTAACTTGGAAAAACCTCCATCAATATCGTTGTAAAGACCAAAGAAAAGTTTATCTGTTTTGTACTCATCTTTAGAGATTGATTTTACAAGATGTTGGTCTCCTGAGATTTTATC
>Ga0351921_1084_pt1 | contig 14300 bp, 13 predicted proteins | sample BONcelHT113001C9_FD_206869 | JGI IMG/M metagenome (GOLD analysis project Ga0351921, IMG submission 206869) | Enriched cells from coal bed in the Powder River Basin, Montana, United States - BONCAT cells T11 rep2 HSBNCT.T11.300.1.C9 ... | reverse complement strand
GCAGGATGCGCAAAACGAGGCGCGTGAGCTATTAAAAACGGTTGAAGCGGAGATCGCCGCCAACGAACGGGATATGGCGCTGAAGCATCGCGCAATGTTTCAACAGGCGATGGATGAAAAGCGCAGGAGCATCAGCGAGCGGATCGCCGCTAATGCCCCGCAGGTCAAAGCAAGCCAGGCGGAGAGCTTAAGCCAGGCGAAGGGGCGTTTGGCGGAGGCGGCCACGCATATTGTTGAAAGGGTATGGGACGATGGCAATCGTTGAAATGAAGCACATGGACATGCTTGCCTTGGGCAGAGACAGGCATGAACTGCTGGAAGCCATCCAAAAGCTTGGCTGTGTTCAGGTTATACAGGCTGATACGGAAGATGTGACTTTTAACAAGCCGTCAGCTATTGAAGAGCTGCCAGGCTTGGAAGAGCAGCTTACGCGTGTTGGTTGGGCGATTTCCCGTTTAGTCAAGCATGACAACACGAAGAAGCCCTTCATGGCTGATAAGCCCAGCATTGACACGGCACAGTCCGAAGCCGTACTAATTCAGCAGAACCAGCTGATGGAAACCGTCGAGACGCTGGAGGCGTTGGAACGGGAAGCAGGTGACCTGCGAGGCCAGAGCGCCCGTATTGAAGCGTTGAGCGAGCAGCTTAGGCCATGGCAGAATCTGCAAATCCCGCCGAGCGACGTTCACACGACGCGAAACACCTTTGCGTTGCTTGGCAGCGTGCAAAAGGCGTCGTGGGAGAGTTGGCAGGCAGAAAATGCATTCGGTGAGCTTTGCACGGTAGAACAGATATCTACTCAGCGCGATCTGGCGTATGTGTATGTTCTTTGCCACAACAGCCAGCGAGAACGTGCCATGGCGATTTTGAAGGAGGGCGGTTTCACCACCGCTTCCCTGCCGCATGGCAATTTGCTTGTGCGTGAGCAGCTTGCGGAACTGGCGGAGCAGCAGCAGAAGATCGAGCAGCGACAGCAGGGCATCATCTTGGATTCAGCGGCTTTGGTTGTCAATCTGGCACCGCTCAAGCAACTGTATGATGTGCTGGCAAGCAAGCGAGCCAGACTGTATGCTGTAGAGCGTTTTGCGGTCTCTGAGCACACTTTCTTTTTGCAGGGGTGGGTTCCTGAGACGATGACCAAAACCGCTGAAGAACAGCTGAAGCTTGTGTCTCCTTCGGTTGCGCTTTCCTTCTATGACCCTGCCGAGGGGGAGGAACCGCCGGTACTACTGCACAACAGCGCGGCGGTAACGCCTTTTGAGTCAGTGGTATCCAGCTTCTCGTTGCCCGCGCCCTTCAGCGTGGATCCAACGGCGATCATGATGCCTTTCTTCATCAACTTCATGGGCATGATGGTCAGTGACGCGGGTTATGGTTTGATGATGGCTATCGTCGCGCCGCTCCTGATCAAGGTGCTCAAGCCGAGCAAGAGTACACAGCGTATGCTGTGGCTGATCATGGGCGGCGGATTGATGACGATTTTCTGGGGGCTGATGTATAACTCGTGGTTTGGCTACGCGCCGCTGCCGACGGTGTTTGACCCGATGAACAACGCCATGCCTGTGATGGCAACATGCATCGGGCTAGGCGCGCTGCATCTGTTCGCCGGACTGGGTATGGCGGCATACCTGAACATACGCCGCGGCCAAGTGCTGGATATGCTATGCGATCAGGTCAGCTGGTTTATGCTGATTGTCGGGCTGGGGCTTATGCTGGTGGTGCCTGCTGTTGGACAGTGGATGGCCATTGCCGGAGCGGCGATCGTTGTGCTTACCGCCGGGCGCAAGAAGTCAAAAAATCCCATCAAGCGGCTTATCAGCGGCTTGGGCGCGCTCTATAACGTGACCGGATGGGTGAGTGATCTGCTCAGTTACATCCGCCTGTTTGGGATGGGGCTTGCGACGGGCGTCATTGGGATGGTTATCAACATTTTGGTGAGCATGATTGCGGGCGGCGGGATCATCGGCATGGTTCTGGGCGCGGCGGTGTTCGTCGGCGGACATCTGTTCAACGCCGGTATCAACATCTTTGGCGCGTATGTGCACAGCTGCCGACTGCAATACATTGAGTTTTTCGGAAAATTCTACGAGGATGGCGGCATTCCGTTTCGGCCGCTGGTCACTTCCAACAGCTATGTACACATCAGGGACGCCCAGTAGGCAGTCCTGATGTGTCATGATACAAAGTAACTTTTAATCAGGAGGGTTTCTATTATGTCAATTGGTCAAATTCTTGCTCTACTGGGCGCCGCGATTGCGGCAATTGGCGCGGGTATCGGTTCCAGCCGTGGTGTGGGTCTGGGCGGCGAAACATCAGCCGGCGTATCCACTGAAAATCCTGAAGTAAACAGCAAGCTCCTGCTCCTTCAGTTGCTTCCCGGCACACAAGGCATCTATGGCTTTCTGATTGGCGTGATTGTGCTCATCAATACCAATGTGCTTGGTGGTGAAATGAAGCCGGTCGAACTGTTTCAAGGACTCAGCATCCTGATTGGCTGCCTGCCGATTGGTATCGTGGGCTACTATTCCGCGATCAAGCAGGGGAAAGTGGCGGCTGCTGGTATGATCATGACTGGCCAACGCCCCGAGATGAGCGGTAAAGGCATCACCATGGCAGTTATGGTGGAAACCTATGCCGTGCTTTCGCTGCTGCTGTCCTTCCTGATTGTCAATGCCATCAAGTTATAAGGAGCACCACATGAACGCAGATGCGATTCTGGTTAAAATCGAAGAGGATGCTAAGCATTCCGCGGAGCGAATCCTGAGCGATGCGCAAACCAGGGCTGAAGCCATGAAAGTTGCATCCCGCGAAAAAATCGAGGAAATGCACAAGACGATGCTGGCCAAGGTTGCGCTGGACGGCGCGGAGCTTGAACAGCGTATGCTTCGTATGGCTGAACTGGAAGATCGTAAGGCTTTGCTTGCCCAAAAGCGCGTGTTGATCCAGGATACGTTTGCACAAGCGCAAGCGCAGCTGGATCATGCTGGTGCGGAGAAAAAGCGGGCGTTCTTCCTTTCTCAGGTAACGCGTTGCGCCAGCGGGGAGGAAACCCTCTTCGTTGGTGATGTACACGCGGATTGGTTCGATGCTTCCTTTATAACGGACGTCAACCAAAGTTTGGTCGCCGCTGGCAAGCCTGGCAGCATCACCCTCGCGCCCGAGAAGGCGCCGGATTGCCAAGGCGTTGTGCTGAAAGCAAATGGAGCGGAGATTCACTGCACGTTTGAGGCTATTTTGACAGAAATCCGTCCCCGACTGGAGCAGGAGGTTGCCGCCTTGCTGTTTGGTGAGGCGTAATCTGATGGGGAGACCTGAGTGAAAGGAGGGACGGCAATGCCACAACCCAGCATCCATTACGCGTGCGGCAGGGTTGGTGTGCTTCGCAGGACAACGCTTGGCAGTGCGCAAATGGAACGCCTGCAAAGCGCCCAAACATATAACGATGCGCTGCGCACCCTTGCCGATATTGGTTTTGCCGCTGCGGACAGCACCGATTTTCAAGCTGCCGCAGATGCGCATGTGCGCAAAGCCTGCGAACTGATCCGCGCTGTGACCCCGAACCCTGATGTTACTGACTGCTTTCTATTACGTTATGACGTGCATAATTTGAAAGTGCTTTTGAAATCCCGCCAACTGGCACAGAAACCCGCCTTCCTTTCGGCGTGCGGCACGATCAAGGTGGAAAAGCTGCGCCATGCGGTTTCCGAGCATTCATACAGTGCGCTGCCACCGCTGCTCAAGCAGGGGTTGGACGCGCTTGAAAAACGCATCGCCATTCGTTTTGATCCGATGCTTGTGGATACAGAGCTGGATAAAGCAATGTATCGGCAGGTGTTTGCAAATCTGACAGGGCATCAGGACGGCGCCCTTACCCGCCGCTATTTTCAGGCCAAGGTGGATATGCAAAACCTGATTATGCTGCTTCGTTTGCGTGCGATGGGCAAGGAACAGGCTTTCTTTCAGGGCATAGCGCTGGAAGGCGGCAAAATACCGCTGCGCATGCTTACCAAGACATTTGAAGAGAACGAGCGTCTAGCGCGCCATTTGCTTTCGTACAGCACGGCGGTGTATCAGGCCGCAATTACGGCCAGTATCAACGCCTTGAAATTGCCCTCTCTGGAGAAAGCCGCGGATGACTACCTCTTTAGCCTCTTCAAAGGCTACCGCTACGCTACGGATTCTCTGGAAGTGCTGATTGCCTACCTGCTACAAAGGCAGCGCGAAGCTACGGACGTGCGGCTGATACTCACAGGGAAGCTCAACGGCTTCACCGAGGATGCCGTCATCGAAAGGATGCGTGAGCTCAATGGCTGATGTGCGCATGGGAGCTGTGGGCGAGCGTGACGCGGTGCTTTGCTTTAAGGCGATAGGCATGAAGACCATTTCAACCGAAACCGCGGAGGAAACAACCCGTGCGCTATTCACTTTAGTTAAGCAAGGCATACGCGTGATCTTTATTACAGAGAATGCAGCCAAAGCGGCGGCCGAAGCGCTTGAGCGTTACCAGACCGACCCGCAGGTGGCGATCATTCCGATCCCGGGGAGCGCCGGCGTAAGCGGTTACGCAATGTCACGCATCAAAGCGAATGTGGAAAAAGCTATCGGCGCGGACATTCTCTTTGGGAATAATGATAGGTAGAAAGAAGGGAAAAGCATGGCACTTGGAACCATCGTCAAGGTCGCTGGCCCCCTGATTGTTGCGGAAAACATGGCTGATGCGCGTATGTATGACGTTGTGCGCGTGAGCAAAAGCCGCTTGGTGGGGGAGATCATCGAACTGCGCGGCGATCGTGCCAGCATTCAGGTATATGAGGAAACCAGCGGTCTTGGCCCCGGTGAACCTGTGGAATCAACAGGCGCGCCGTTATCTGTGGAGTTGGGGCCTGGACTGATCGAATCCATTTTCGACGGGATCCAGCGGCCGCTGACAAAGATTCGCGCGCTCGTAGGGGATCGTATCCGCCGCGGAGTGGAAGTATCCTCGCTAAGCCGTGAAAGCAAATGGAATTTTGTGCCCCGCGTAAAAGTGGGTGACGAAATCACAGGTGGCACAATCATCGGCATCGTTCAGGAAAACGCGGTCGTCGAGCACCGCGTGATGGCGCCCCATGGGGTTAGCGGCAAGGTGCAGGAGATTCGCGCCGGTGAGTACACCGTTACGGATACTGTCTGCATCGTCCAAACCGATAAAGGGGAAACGCGGGAACTGACCATGATGCAAAAATGGCCGGTACGACGCGGCCGTCCCTACAAAGAAAAGCGCTCGCCTACAGAGCCGATGGTGACTGGCCAGCGTGTAATCGATACCTTTTTCCCCATTGCCAGCGGTGGCGTTGCCGCTGTCCCTGGACCGTTTGGCTCGGGCAAGACGGTCGTGCAGCATCAGCTGGCGAAGTGGGCGGATGCAGACATCATTGTATACGTCGGCTGCGGCGAGCGCGGCAATGAAATGACGGATGTGCTCATGGAGTTTCCGGAGCTGCACGATCCCCGTTCCGGCGAAAGCTTGATGAAACGCACCGTGCTGATTGCCAACACTTCGGATATGCCTGTTGCGGCGCGTGAAGCCTCCATCTATACAGGCATCACCATCGCGGAATACTTCCGCGATATGGGGTATAAAGTGGCCATCATGGCGGATTCTACCAGCCGCTGGGCGGAAGCGCTGCGCGAAATGAGCGGGCGTTTGGAAGAAATGCCCGGTGATGAAGGATACCCCGCCTACCTTGCCAGCCGCATTGCGGAGTTTTATGAACGCGCCGGCGTGGTCAAGTGCCTGGGGCAGGATAATCGTGAGGGGAGCATATCCGCCATTGGCGCGGTATCGCCGCCGGGCGGAGATATCTCCGAGCCGGTTTCCCAGTCTACGCTTCGCATTGTGAAGGTGTTCTGGGGATTGAGCGCTCAACTTGCCTATAAACGACACTTCCCTGCCATAGACTGGCTGCAGAGCTACTCGCTGTATAGCGATCACCTGGAGGATTGGTTCAGCGACCATGTATCGCCGCAGTGGAATGAGATGCGCGCAAACGCCATGATCATTTTGCAGGAAGAGGCAGAATTGCAGGAAATCGTGCAACTGGTCGGCATGGACGCGCTTAGCTGGAAGGATCGCCTGACGCTGGAAGTGGCGCGTTCCATCCGCGAGGACTATCTCCATCAGAATGCCTTTGATGATGTGGATACTTACACATCGCTGGAGAAGCAGTTCCTGATCCTTCAGCTGATCCTGGATTTTTACCGCAAAGGGAAACTGGCTTTGGACAGCGGCGCGAATCTTTCGGACGTAATTAACCTGCCCATCCGCGAGCGCATTGGCCGAAGCAAGTATATACCGGAGGATCAAAAGCAGCAGTTTGCGGTCATCGAAAGCGAACTGGCAGCGCAAATGGCCGCGATCTCCGAGAAAGGGGACCTGTAAGCGATGTTAAAAGAGTATCGTACGATCAAGGAAGTCGTCGGCCCCCTGATGCTGGTGGATCAGGTTGAAGGCGTGACCTATAACGAGCTGGTTGAGATTCGTCAGGCAAACGGCGAGCTGCGCCGCGGCAAAGTGTTGGAAGTCAATGGTTCCAGAGCGCTCGTACAGTTGTTTGAGAGCAGCAACGGCCTGCAGATCAATACCGCATCCGTGCGGTTTCTGGGGCATTCCATCGAACTGGGTGTGAGCCTGGATATGCTGGGTCGCGTATTCGACGGTATGGGCAACCCGCGTGATGACGGGCCTCAGTTGATACCGGAAAAACGTATGGATATCAATGGCGAACCACTGAACCCTGCTGCGCGTGATTACCCCAACGAGTTCATCCAAACGGGCGTAAGCGCCATTGACGGGCTCAATACGCTGGTTCGCGGTCAGAAGTTGCCTGTGTTCTCCGGCAGCGGCCTGCCGCATGCGCAGTTGGCAACGCAAATCGCGCGCCAAGCGAAAGTGCTGGGTGCTCAGGAAAAGTTTGCTGTGGTGTTTGGCGCGATTGGCATTACGTTTGAGGAAGCAGAATACTTCATCAGCGATTTTCGCCGCACGGGCGCGGTAGAACGCGCGGTGTTGTTTATGAACCTCGCCAACGATCCGGCAATTGAGCGCATCGCGACCCCGCGTATGGCGTTAACCGCCGCAGAGTACCTCGCTTACGAGAAGGATATGCATGTGCTCGTAATCCTGACGGATATCACCAACTATGCCGAAGCGTTGCGCGAAGTATCCGCCGCGCGTAAAGAAGTGCCGGGTCGCCGCGGATATCCGGGCTATCTGTACACCGATCTGGCCAGCATCTACGAACGTGCAGGGCGCGTAATCGGTAAAAAAGGCTCCATCACGCAGATTCCTATCCTCACAATGCCGGAAGACGATAAAACCCACCCGATCCCCGATTTGACAGGCTACATTACGGAAGGGCAGATCATCCTGAGCCGTGAGCTGTATCGCAAAGGGATTCAACCCCCCATTGACGTTATGCCGTCGCTCAGCCGCTTGAAGGACAAGGGTATCGGCGAGGGAAAAACGCGCGAAGATCACGCGGCAACCATGAACCAACTCTTTGCCGCATACTCGCGCGGCAAGGAAGCCAAAGAGCTTGCCATTATTTTGGGCGACGCGGCCTTGACCGATGTGGACAAGAAGTACGCGGCGTTTGCCGAAGCCTTTGAGAAGCAGTACGTTTCACAGGGTTATCAGGCCAACCGTACGATCGAGGAAACACTCAGCCTTGGCTGGGGACTGCTTTCGATGCTTCCCCGCAACGAACTCAAACGTATCCGTGACGATATGCTGGACAAATACCTGCACGATACCGCCGCAGATGTGGACGAGGATTCCGACGAGGAGGACGTGTAATGGCTGCCGCCATGCGTATCAACCCCACCCGCATGGAGCTGACGCGTGTAAAGCGCAAACTGGTTACCGCCAAACGCGGGCATAAGCTCCTTAAGGATAAGCGGGATGAAATGGTGCGTCAGTTTATCCTGCTGGTACGTGAAAACCATCGTTTACGCACCGAGGTGGAAAGCGCGCTTAGTGGAGCGCTGCGCAATTTTGCCATGGCACGTTCAGTAACCGAGCCGGAAATGATGGAAGAAGCGCTATTGTATCCAGCACGCAGTGTGAGCGTGCAAATGGGCATTCGAAGCATTTTAAGCGTTCGCGTTCCAACTTTGAAGACCGGCGAGGATAACACGCAAGCAATGCTAAGCTATGGTCTTGTGGAAACTTCCGCGCAATTGGACGGCGCCATTGCAAACCTGGCAGAACTCCTGCCAAAGCTAATCCGTTTGGCTGAAGTGGAAAAGACCTGCGATTTGCTGGCCGATGAGATCGAGAAGACGCGCCGCCGGGTAAACGCGTTGGAATATGTGATGATTCCGCAGTTTATCGAAACCATCCGCTTTATTACCATGAAGCTGGATGAGAATGAGCGCGGAAGCCTTACCAGGCTGATGAAAGTCAAAGCGATGATTGAGCAACGAGCAGAAAACGGCTGATTTCAAGCATTAAAAAAGGGAAGTGGAGCATATCCGCTTCCTTTTTTGGCATTTGTATGATATTTTTTTATACGTAAGCAAAAATGATCTGCTGCAAAGTGCGACGAGAAACGTAGTAGGAGGATCCAATGATTCGCTTTGAAAACGTAACCAAAACCTATTCCGGCGGAGCGACGCGGGCTGTGGATAACCTGACCCTGGAAGTCGAAAGCGGAAAAGTGTTTGGCTTCCTTGGCCCAAATGGCGCAGGCAAGACTACAACCATCAAAATCATGACAGGAATCCTGCAACCGGATGCGGGTACAGTGTGGCTGGAGCATGCGGATATTGCAAAGGATACCATCGAAGCGAAGCGGATGTTTGGTTTCGTGCCGGATTCCTTTGAAATGTTCGAGCGCTTGACGGGGATGGACTATTTGCGCTTTCTTGCGGATGTATACCAGGTTGGGGAAGCAGAGCGAAAGGCGCATCTTGATCAATACCTGCCGCTTTTTGATCTGGAGAAAGCCATTGGCCAGCAGATACGGAGTTTTTCGCATGGTATGAAGCAGAAACTCCAGATTATCGGCTCCACCATCCATCAACCACGCATATGGATTCTGGATGAACCGATGGTGGGGCTGGACCCTGCCAGCATGCATGTGCTCAAACAGAAAATGCGAGACTATTGCGATCGCGGAAAGACGGTTTTCTTCTCCACGCATGTGCTGGATGTGGCAGAGCGCCTTTGTGATGAGATCGGTATCATCCGCGACGGGAAACTTATCGCCCAAGGCGCGCCGGATGCATTGATGCGCAGCGAAAGCGCTAACTCGTTGGAGGATGTGTTCTTAAACCTCACCGAAAAGGAGGACTAGACCATGTTTGCGTACCTGAAACTGCTGGTTAAGCAGCGGCTTGCGCTTTGGAATCCTGCGCGCAATCTGCGTAATGCCAAGTCAAAATGGAAAGTCGTCCTTACGTACATCGGTTTTACGCTTGGCATGCTGGCACTGTATGGAATGCTGGTAGGTATGGAGTACCTCCTCTACGGGGCGTTTGTACAGTTGGGTGAGCCGCAAACATTGCTTGCGTTGACCGGCATTGTGTGCACGCTGCTTGTGATTGTCACCAGTTTTTTCTTTGTGTTGAGCGAGTTGTTCTTTTCCAAAGATATTCCATTTGTTTCCGCGCTGCCTATCACTTCACGTGGCCTGCTGGGGGCAAAGCTGATTCGCATTTGGATTGGTGAAGCGGGAATCGCTTTGTTGGTATGCCTGCCAGTTGTGATTCTATATGGAATAGGCCACGCAATGGGCGCATTCTACTATTTTTCGGCCATCATTCTCATTCCATTGCTTTCAGTTGCGCCGCTTGCGGTGGTGACGCTGCTCTCCTTTGCGCTCATTCGGGTATCTGCGTTATGGAAACGCAGAGAGCTGCTGACGATCCTTGCCAGTATGGCGTTCTTGATTGCATTCCTCTACGCGGAGATGCGCTTGTCCCTTTCTGCGGAAGGAAGCGATTTGGGCGCCCTTGTGTTACAGTTGGTTTTGCGGCAAAAGCAGATGCTGGATTTGGTGGTGGGCATCTATCCGCCGATTCAGCTGTTCACCTCGGCGCTTACCGATGGCGGGGGATCAGCACTTTTACATGGAATCATGTTTGCGGGTTTGAACATAAGCATAATGGCAGCGGTTTGGGTTTTGCTGGGCAATGGCTACCAACGCTTGGCTGTCAGGCAGCAGGAATCCCTTGCGAGGCTGAACGCATCCAAACGCCGCGTGGGGAAACAACGTGAGCGCTCCCCGCTAACTGCATTGTATGTACGGGAAATGCGTGAGATTCTTACGGTTCCGGTTTACGCGATGAACAGCCTTGCTTCCGCTGTGATTTTTCCGGTTCTCTTTGCTGTCATGGTCTTCAGCGGCGGCCAGACATCCGCCGAGCTTGCAATGCTGCCGGCGCTGGCTGCCATGGTGCCTAAGCCTGTTATGATTGCGATCATCGCGGCGTTGCTTACCTTCCTGACCAGTATGAACATGGCAGTTGCGACGTCTGTATCCCGTGAAGGGAAAAGGCATGAGTTCTTTCAAACGCTGCCGGTTAAGCCGAGGTATCATCTGCTGGCGAAACTGTTCATGGGGTTAACGGTCAATATGCTTTGCGTGTTGCCGATCACCGTCATTTTGTTGGTGGCGATACCCTCGCTGGCGCTGACAATTCTCTTAGGCTTCGTAGTGTCCTGCGCTTTCTCCACAGCCATGGCGAGCTTTGCGCTTATGGTGGATGCGCGACATCCAAGGTTTGGTTGGAAAAACGAAACGGAGGCAATCAAACAAAACGGGATTGCTGCCCTTACAATGTTTGGTTCCATGGGTTTCATCGTGCTTTGCGGTGCAGCATTCTATGGTCTGCTGATCCTCAACGTGGCGGCGCTTAACGCATTGCTTATTGTGATGGGCATCGTGCTGGGGCTGGACGTTTTCCTGATCAATCGATTGATGAAAACGACAGCTAACACTTACATCCATCAGGAGATCCGCAATTAATTAACAGAATGTTACAAAAATGCGTGCATTCTTCTTAAACATGTGATATACTGTTAAGGTAATCAATGTGAAGGGAGGGCATGGCATGCTGAGCAAAGCGCAAAGCAAACGTTTTGTGCCACAACCTTCCTTGAATCAGCGGCATGCATTGTCATCGCTGGAGAAGGGGCTGTTGCGCTGGTCCATGGCTGAACGCGGCGATAAAGTGCTGGATGTGCATGTGGGCAGCGGCCTGATGCTTGAGTACCTGCAACGTAATATGGAATGCGAGGTTTGCGGGATCTCCGACGATATGGAAAGCGTTCGCGCTTCACGATCCCGTCTCCGCAATGCAGATATCATCTATGCTTCACTGGAAGAGATTCCATGGCGTGCCAACACCTTTGACTCTGTTTATGTGAAGGTAATCACCACATCACTGAACGAACAGATGCTGCGCGAATGCATCCGCGTGCTTAAACCGGGCGGACAGCTTTTAATCGGGTTTGTGAGCATTCCCTCGGTGATACGGCCATTTATGGGGCTTATCAAACCGGAGACTGAGGAAATGGCAATACATGCACGCAGCCAAGGAGGAACACAGGCTATACTCAAGGCGCTTGGGCTTACGCAGATAACGATGCAGCGCACGGCGATGGTAATTCGCATATGCATTGGTTGGAAGCCGATGCAGCAACACGAGGAAGCAAAGCCAGTCGATCACTTACGCTAATCAAGTTAAGAAACCATGTAGCGTAGCTTAAGCGACTTCCATGACGCAAAATACGAACACCGCTCTCATTTTTGAGAGCGGTGTTTTATGCAACCAGGTATCCTTTATACCAATAAACACCTAAAGGCATACCGTGGAATGGCCATTACGCGCAGAATACATGATTCTGTAGACATCGGGCTTTATTAACAGGCATATAATGATGCCGTTGGAAAACCTTCGCGTGTTGTATCGCTTGCGCTTTTATTGCGTACTTCACCGATGCATCAGGCGTGATGCTTCACGCCTTATTAATTGCAACGTACACATTACATTTCTACAGGGCAACGACTTCGCATACCGTCAGTACGGATGCCGCGACCGTAAATCGAACATCGAAACCCGCATAGGAAAAGCCGTACACACGGGCAGGATCATCCTGATAGGCGGGGCGTGGATCGCTGGCTAAAACAGCAAACAAAGTTTCCTGTTTTTCCTGTGGGATCATGGCAAGCCATGGCTCCGGAAACACGACTTCCAACGTATCAAAAGGGATCGCGTCCGTGAAGCCTCCAGTCGCGTCAGGGAAGCAATCCGCATAAGGGAGATACGGTTTTATATCGAAAATAGGCGTTCCATCCATCATATCTGCCCCGGATACGATTAACACCATTCCCTGTGGGCTGCTTTCAACACGCTCCAGCTTTACACAACTGAGCCCGAGTGGGTTCGGGCGGTTGGGAGAGCGTGTGGCAAATACACCGATACGCTTGTTGCCACCCAACCGGGGTGGGCGTACCATCGGCGACCATCGCGCCTGAGCACCGCCGGAGAAACCCCACAGTAACCATAGATGGCTATACCCGGTAATGCCCCGTAACGCGTCCGCGTTTCGATAAGCGGGTTCAAAAACGACCGTAGAGAGAAATGATTTAAGTATGCCGTTCTGCCGTGGCAGGCCAAACTTGGTTGGGAAGTCATTATGGATAGATGCAATCTTCCTAAGCTGCCAGGCGGTATCACCATGTTGAGCTGGCATGAATGGCACCCTTTCATACGGGTTTGTGTTCCCGGATTACATGCCATGCTGTGCGGATCAATCGTTACCACGGGGAGCGTGTCACGAGGTGCGTGGCATCTGCCGCAAGCGTGGTACATGCCAGTCCATTATACCCATACAGGGTTGATCCTGCAATGCGAAGCACGATACAACGTAAAGTTGATTGCTGTACGTACCAATCATAAAAGTATTTTGTTCTCACTGCCATTCCATGGTATGATAGCGGTAACACGGAGAACTCCCGCGAAAAAAAGATGTTCGGAGTATACCGTACAAGGGAGAGAACAGCATGGATCCAAAGTATCAAATCGTGGCAGATCACCTCCGGCACGACATCGCGGCAGGAATTTATAAGGATGGCGATGCCCTGCAAACCGAGGCGGAACTGAAGAAATCCTTCGGCGTTAGCAGGCAGACGGTTCGGCAAGCCATATCGCTGCTGGAAAACGACGGGCTTGTAATCCGGCGAAGGGGCAGCGGTACCTATGTCAATCACGGTGCTCGCAAGCATAGCGGTGTCCTCAATGTGGGCGTAATCACAACCTACATTACCGATTATATTTTCCCAAGCATCGTACGCGGGCTTGAGGGCGTACTTTCGGCCGAAGGATGCATCATGAGTCTATCGGCAACCTATAATCGAGCGGATCACGAGCGTTCCATGATCCAGCGGATTTTGGAATCTCCGTTGGATGGATTGATTGTGGAGGGGACAAAAACCGCGCTGCCCAATCCCAACATCGGTCTTTATGAGAAATTGCTGGAGCGGAACATCCCCTTTGTGTTTATCAACGGCTACTACCCGCAATTGCCGCAGGCCGTGTATGTGGTTATGGATGATGAGGCGGGCGGGCGGATGGCGGCTGCTTACCTTGCACAACAAGGGTTTTCGCGAATCGGCGGCATATTCAAGAGTGATGATATGCAAGGACATCTGCGTTATCAGGGGTTTTCTGCTGAGATGCAGCATCGCGGCTTGCATGTGCGGGATGAGAATGTTTGCTGGTTTACCACAGAGAACAAGAAGCGTTTCCTGAAGGATGAAACGGGCATGGAATTCATGCGAAGCCTGAAAAACACGGTTGATGCAGTTGTTTGCTACAATGATGAAATCGCGCTGCAACTGATCGCGGCGCTGGAAGAAAACGGAATGACCGTACCAAGGGATGTATCCATTCTCAGCTTTGACAATAGCGCCTATGCAAGCGTATGCCACCCCAAGCTTACCTCGCTTTCTCACACGAAGGATGAATTTGGCCGTATTGCTGCGGGAAAGCTGCTAAACATGATGATGGGCAAGCAAGAAACCAGCGCGGTACTCCCGTGGAGTTTAGTGGAGCGCGACAGTGTACGCCATCGATAACCGATATGCGGTATGCGAAAGCGATGGAGGGCAGCGCAGGAAGACCGTCCACATATTCTGAAAAACAAACATAATTGCGCTTGTATCGCTTTTGGATTTGTGCTATGATAAAAACACCATTGGTACGTACAACTTCGGGAGAACCGAGGAATGCAAGGGAGGATGTTTTCTATG
>Ga0351921_1076_pt1 | contig 15175 bp, 11 predicted proteins | sample BONcelHT113001C9_FD_206869 | JGI IMG/M metagenome (GOLD analysis project Ga0351921, IMG submission 206869) | Enriched cells from coal bed in the Powder River Basin, Montana, United States - BONCAT cells T11 rep2 HSBNCT.T11.300.1.C9 ... | reverse complement strand
ATTAATTCCATCATGAAAGATTATGCCAGCCAGTTCCCAACAGACGAGCAGGAAACACAGGTGGAAGCGCTGCGCATTTGCCTGGATGGTTTACGTTCGCTTTCGCTGGATGCTTCAGAAGAAGAGATTAACTACAACATACTGTTCAGGCATTTTGAGTTCTTTATTCAACATAGCCCGCCGCTTCTCTCCCCATTAACCTATAGTTTGAAGGATTACCTGCTCCGCGTTTTCTGCGCTGAAAGACTGCCGCTTTCAGTGCGAAAGTTCTCAAGTGCAGTTACGCAAATGCAGCAGTACCTGCACACGCGGGAAGTACATGCTTTGGAATTGCGTTATGACAAGATGCAGTCGGAAACATGGATTGCGCCGGAACTGACGCGTGGCCTTTATGGTCAAACGAACGATCAGGAGGTGCTGCGCTGTGTAACCGAGCGCTTGATGATGGCTGGCCTAAAGCATATCTATATTTGTTTGCTTGAAGAACCACAACGCTACAGCAGCGGGGGATTAGACAATATCCCCAATAAGCTTCTGCTGGCAGCAAAAGGAAGCGATGGCGCCATTGAAGCCTATTCGCGTGAGAGAATGCCCGTTATCGATGACTTGCATCCGTTCTGCAGTCTGCATGATTATACGCTGGCGCCGTCCATGATGGCATTCAGCTTCTTTTCCGGGGAGAATCAATACGGCATATTGATATGTGAGACAGATGGGAGCAAAAGCGCGCTTCTGCACGTAATCGGGCTTCAACTCGGGATGATGATTGATTTCCTGGAGCTTCGCAGAAAGGAAAAAACCATAGCGATTGAGCTTGAGAGTATTCGGGAGAAAAATGAAATTCTGAACTTTCTTTCGGAGTATGACGAGCTATGCGGTTTACTCAACCGCCGTGGTTTCATCGCACGCGCCATCCGCAAGAATCGGGAGAATATTGGCAAAACGGCCTTTTGCATGTTTATTGACCTTGATTATCTCAAGCAAATCAACGATACTTTTGGACACACGGAAGGCGATAGTGCTTTGCGAGCCGTAAGCGTGATTCTGCAGGACTGCGTGGGGGAGAGCGAAGTGCTTGGACGTATCGGAGGGGATGAGTTTGTCGGGTTGATTGTCAATCCAGACAGAAACTACGGTGAAATACTCGCCCAAAAGCTCCAGGCGGCATGTAGCGCCTATAATGACAGTGTGCAAAAACCTTATCTTCTGGATATTTCGATCGGCATGAAGCGCTTTACCTGCAGGCAAGGGCTGGAGGTGAGCAGCATTATCGCCGAGGCTGATAAACGCCTGTATGAAGCCAAGCGAAAACGGAAAACACTGTCGCTCCGTTTGCGAGAAAGCGCTTCGGTTGAGAATCAATGAGCCATATGCGAATCTCATCTGATAGCTGAGCACATTACTAATCATATCTACGTCAAACGGAGATCTGAAACGCTGATGGCTTTCTTTGCGTTGCTTGTAATGCTTACGTGTGATATCCACAATGCCTTACACGAGTCTCCATACATAATTGAAACTTTCGCGTGCAGCGCCACAAGGAAGCTGCGTTTCTTTGTGGCGTGCGGTTATATAGCTAGAATCAATACCGAGCTTGAGGCTGTATGAAACACATCAGACTTGCCAAGGCAGGGATAATACAGTAGGATAGATATGCAAACGCTATCGCGTTTAAACATCTGTGGCTTTGCGGTTATGCAGGTGTGTAGCGGCTAGAAAATGCTTTGCCTTACGGTGAAGGAGGAATACTGCATGGCGGAAACCACGGCAATGCCGGAGCTGATTGAAACCATGAATGATACATTGGAGAGCGCAGGGCTGGCGGCAGGCGAGCTGTTGAATCGTCTGCCCATTTGGCTGAGCAAACTGATGTTTGCCGCTGTGGTTGTGGTTCTGGGTATCGTGCTGGTGCGGCTTGGGCGCAAGCTTATCAACCGACTGATCCAAGGCAAAAAAGGAGCGCCCAGTAAAAGCCCGGGTCAGCGTGAGACGTTCCGCTCACTGGTGATCAGCGTTTTTAATTATATCATGTACTTTATCCTGCTCACGGTGGTATTGGGCATATTTGGCGTGAATGTAACCTCCATGATTGCGGTGGCAGGCGTGGGCGGCATCGCGATCGGTTTTGGCGCGCAAACGCTGGTCAAGGATGTCATTAGCGGTATCTTTCTTTGGATGGAAGGCAATATCACTGTTGGTGATATCGTTGAAGTCAACAGTTTGTCCGGAGAAGTCGAGTCAATAGCCATTCGCACAACCACCATCAGAAACTACAGCGGCAATCTTTATGTGATACCCAACGGTGATATTCGCACGGTCACCAACATGACACGTGCGTACAAGCGCGCTATCGTGGATGTTCGCCTGCCTTATGAGGAGAAATTGGATCGTCTGCTTGCTGTGTTAGAAGACGAAATGCAAAGAGCAGGCGAAGCAGTGAGCGGGCTTTCAGAGATACCGCAGGTATTGGGCATCCTTTCATATGATCCGGACGCAATTATCGTTCGCATTGCCGCTACATGCACCGTGAAAGAGAATTGGAGCATCGAACGGGAACTGCGCAGGCGAATCAAGGAGCGTTTTGATGCAGAAGGAATCCAAATGCCGCATGTGCAACGGGTTGTCATGTAACCTTATGAGAAGTATGTATTTGTTGTTCATTTAGGCGCATCAACAAAGCGGAGCGCAATCGTATCATGAGCGTTTTACAGCGCTATCTATGTGTGCGTTTAACGCCTGGTTGCATAATCCATACACGCCTTTGCGAAGGCCTCAAACAGCGGCTTGCCCTCCTTCATCCGCTCCGGATGCCATTGTACACCTATTACGAAGGGCTTATCCGCGTCATATACTGCTTCAATGACGTCATCACTCGCGCGGGCACATACGGTTAGCTGTGGCGCAACCTCTTTGACAGCCTGATGGTGGAAGGAGTTGACTGCCAGTTGCTCACAAGCATACATTATGCGTAAGGGACAATTTTCTGAAAGCGAAATCTGGTGAGAGGCATAACGGCCAAGCGCCGTTTGCGTGTGTAACATCGGCGGAGAATCATTGTCAACGCTGTATTGGGTGGGCAGATCCTGATACAGGGTTCCGCCCAAGGCAACATTGAGCGACTGGATCCCACGACAGATGGCAAGAATGGGCATGTTACGCCGATAGGCTTCAAGGATCAAAGCCATTTCGTGCCTATCGCGTTTTGGGCTAACAGAGCCAAGGCCAGGGATAGGTGCTTCCCCAAAAAGCATTGGGTCAACGTCATTGCCCCCTGACAGCATAAGCCCATCCAAACGGTCAAGGCAGACCGGGGTCTCCGAGCCATCAAGCGAAAGGCTCAACACCACCGGGATAATTCCCACCTGATGGAGTGCGTTCAGGTAATTGCTGTTGATAAACTGCCGTTGTTCATCGTCTTCCAGACTGCAGGTTACACCAATGATCGGCATCTGCTTCATAAGCACCATCCTTGCCATAAACGAAATGAATTTGTATTCGCTTTGGATGCCCGTGAATCCTGCCGGCATCCAGCAGCCCCATGAAATACCCCGTAACGGCTTAGCCATTGCGGGGTTGACAATGGATTACATCCGATGGATAGGGCGCAACTACGCACTCTTGATCTCAAGCCACATGGTGTTATAGATTTGAATGAAATCCTGAATATCCAAGAAGAACTCGCAGCGATCCACAATTTCCTGTGTGGGATTCATAGTGAGGTTATCGCGATAATCATCGCCCATCAGCTCAATGGCAGCTACGTTGGGCGTGGAATACCAGATTTCGTTACAGTTCATCTGCGCGACATCAGGACGGCTCATGAAATCGATGAACAACTCCGCATTAGCCTTGTTCTTAGCAGCTTTAGGAATCACCATGCCATCCACCCAAATGTTGCTGCCTTCATCCGGCACCACATAGGCTAAATCAGGGTTAAGGTCAATGGCATACTGCGCATCGCCGCTCCAAACCAGCGCAAGGGCTGCCTCTCCGGCTACCATTTTATCCTTGGTCTCATCTACCTGATAGGCTTTGACGATGCCATCCTTCTTTTGCTTGATCAGTAGATCCTTGGAAGCGTTTAGCTCCAGTGGATCGCGGGTATTCATGGAATAGCCAAGGTACTTGAGCGCTACACCAAGGCAATCCCGGATGGAATCCATCATGAATACATTGTTTTGGTACTGCTGGTCAAACAAAACGCTCCAGCTGGTTACGGGCGCTGTTACCAAGGTCGTATTGTAGAGAATGCCAACGGTACCCCACATATAGGGGACGCTGTATTCTCCTGTAGGGTCATAGCTGGGATTGAGCAGGTTATGGTCAATATACTGCAGGTTGGGCACGTTGGCAAAGTCGATCGGCGAGAGCAAATCTTCATGGATCATGCGTTCGATGCAATAATCCGATGGGAAAACCACATCAAAAGAAGAAGGTGAGTTGCGCACCTTTACCAGCATATCCTCATTGGTGGTAAAATTCATATAGTTGACGGTGATGCCGGTTTCCTGCGTAAATAGATCCAATGCATCCTGACTGATGTAGTCTTCCCAGTTAAATACGTTCACAACACCCTCGGCCAGGCCGGCGGACGGCAATACCATCACCAGCAGGAGAAGAAGCGTACAGATTATTCGATTGCGCATAGTCCGATCCTCCTTATTCACGTGATTATGATAAACGCCAATGCGTTTTCATCGAGCTTTCGCGGGTTTAGACGCGCGACGGTTTACAATGAGGAGCAAAACCAGAAGCGCAAGAAACATCAGTGCGCTTAGTGCATTGAGCGTCGGTTCAATGCCGATCCTCGCTTTGGAATAAATCAGCGTGGAAAGGTTTTGCACCATCGGGCTTGTGGTGAAATAGCTGATTACAAAATCGTCCAGCGATAGGGTAAAGGCAAGCAGGAGTCCCGTAATCACGCCGGGGCTGATTTCGGGCAGAATCACGTGCACAAGCGCATAGGTTGGGGACGCGCCCAAATCCAGCGCAGCTTCGTACGTATGCTTATTCATCTGCTTAAGCTTGGGTAGCACGGATAGAATGACATAGGGTGTATTGAATGTGATGTGCGCAAGCAACATGGTGATATATCCGCGTTCGATTTTACTGAAGGTGAAAAGGATCATCAGCGAGATGCCGGTCACAATATCAGGCATGGTCATGGGCAGGTTTGTCATGGTCATCATAACGGCTTGTGGGCGTTTGCGCATGGCATGAATGCCGATGGCCGCCAGCGTACCCAGCACCGTTGCGGCGATGGCCGCGATGACAGCAATGGAAAGTGTGACATACAGAGCCTTCATAATGGCTTGATCCTTGAACAGCTCACTATACCATTGCAAGGAAAAGCCTTCCCATTTTGCGCGGCTCTTCCCTGCGTTGAAGCTTTGCAGTATCAGCACGATGATGGGTATGTACAAAAACAACAGGATGAGCGCAAGGTATCCGCGCTTGACAAGCTTTCTCATATCATACCACCGCCTTCACCCTCTGGATCCGCTTTGCGAAGCACGCTTAGGCTGATGAGGATTAGCACCATCATGATCAGGCTAAGCGCACTGCCAAGATTCCAGTTGCCTTCAGTCAGGAAGCGGTTTTCGATCAAATCACCAAACATCATGGTGTTTCCGCCGCCCAGGATACGGGGGATAAAAAACGTTGTGACGGAAGGCATAAACACCATCGTGATGCCGGAGATGACGCCCGGCAGGCTCAGCGGCGCCGTCACACGCCAAAAGGTGTGCAGATGGTTTGCTCCCAGATCCTGTGCCGCTTCCAGCAGTTTGCTGTCCATCTTGGTAAGGGAGGTATAAATCGGAAAAACCATAAAGGGCAGAAAGTTATACACCATGCCCAGCAACACCGCACGGTCGTTATACATCAGCTGTACGGAATGGAATCCCAAGCTTTTCAGCAGCGTATTGATCAGCCCCTGATCTTCCAGAAGCGTCATCCATGCAATGGTGCGCAGCAGGAAATTCATCCACATGGGGATGATGAACAATACCACAAGGATGGAGCCAATCTTGATGTTGCGATCCGCCATGAAGTAAGCCGCAGGGTAACCCAGCACTAGGCAGATGATTGTGCATAGCAACGCCATCCAAAGTGAGTAAACCAGGATGCCAATGTTAACGGTGCCTCGCTGAATCAGCACTTCATACTCCGGCCCCATCTGCGTGTATAGCTGATTGACAGAATAATTGCTATCCCAGAAGTTCCTGAAATTATCCAGGGTGAACGCGCCGTTTGCATCGGTTAGCGCATAATAGGCGATCAGCACACAGGGCACAATGGTGAAAAGCACCATCCAAAGCGAATAGGGGGATGCAAAAAAGGAACGTCTGATGCCGTTGGTACGCTTGACGGAATAGACGGCAAGCAAAACAAACCCAAGAAGAAATAAACCCAACAGCCATAGCATCCAGGACGGCAGAGACAAGCTTTGATTCATAGCGCTTCCTCTTCCTCTCCCTCTGACGGCAAAACGGGGCGAAGCATTGGCTTCATGATGTGAATATTGTAAGGTACGATGGAAAGCCCTACGTTTGAGCCCTGCGCCTGCATCACGGTGGAATGTACCTTAAATATCGTCTCACCGGTATCGATCATCATTTCGTAGTGAACGCCCTTAAAAAGAACACTCTGCACGATGCCTGTGATTTGTCCGATGTCATTGCCTACAATCATAATGTCTTCAGGGCGTACCACAACGTCTACCGGTTGGTTTTCGCCAAAGCCTGCGTCCACGCAGGGGAAGTTGGCGCCGGAAAAACGCACGAGTTCATCTTGCAGCATCACACCGCGCATGATGTTGCTCTCCCCAATAAAATCTGCCACAAAAGCATTGGCGGGTTCATCATAGACGCTTTTCGGATCCCCGATTTGCAGAATACGTCCATCACTCATGACCACGACGGTATCGCTCATGGTGAGCGCTTCCTCCTGATCATGGGTCACATATAAAAAGGTGATACCCAATGCCTGTTGCATCCGCTTGAGTTCCAACTGCATATCTTTGCGCAGTTTCAAATCCAACGCACCCAAAGGCTCATCCAGCAAAAGCACTTGCGGTTCATTGACCAACGCTCGCGCAATCGCCACGCGTTGCTGCTGCCCACCTGAAAGCTGATCCACACTGCGTTTGCCATAACCTATCAGGTTTACCAACTCAAGCATCTTCTCTACGCGAATGTTGATTTCTTTGGTTGGCACTTTCGCGATTTTCTGCCCAAAAGCAATGTTATCAAATACATTCAGATGAGGAAACAACGCATACTTCTGGAAGATTGTATTGACCTTACGCTTATAAGGTGGCATGGCGCCGATATCTTTGCCTTCAAACAGAAGCGTACCGCTGGTAGGGTATTCAAACCCGCCGATGATCCGTAGCGTGGTGGTCTTACCACAGCCGCTGGGGCCCAGCAATGTCACAAACTCTTTTTTGCGGATATAGAGATTGATATCCGTGAGTACTGCTGTGTCATCGTACTCCTTGCAGATATGCTGTAAATCAATCAGATGTTCTTTTTCAACCATCGGGCGTATGCTCCTTTATGTTTGATAGCATGGATATCAAAGACCTTAGAAGCTGGGCGGCGTGCTGACCCATAGCACCTTTGCTCTGGTTTTTCCGCTGTTGCGAAGGGAATGCGTTGCAAAAGGATGCAGGCAGAAGCTTCCGCCCGTTTTGATGACGTGGGATCGCTTTCCGATGCATAATGTGATGCGTCCGGCAAGTACATAGCCAAATTCTTCACCTTCATGCGGCGGAAGCAAAGTGGTTTCGCCGCCTACGTCCAGATCAAGCAAAATAGGTTCCATACTGTTCTTCTGCGCTGTGGGGATTAACCATGTGATCTTACCATGTTTTTCTTCATCATCCGGCTTTTCAAACATATCGGCAGGGGAGAAAGCGATCTTTTCCGAGCCCTGATCGGTGAAGAAAGTCTGCAAGCTGGTTCCTAAACATTCGAGCATATCGACAAGCGTGGCGATGGAAGGGGAAGCCAAATCACGTTCCACCTGCGAGATGAAACCCTTACTCAACTCACAGCGGTTGGCCAATTCTTCTTGGGTAAGCCCCTTTTGTTGACGCAGGTCTCGCAGTTTCAACCCGATTTTCAAACGGTTGCCTCCTCCCGAGCGCGTATGCCTATGGTATGTAGTTTAGTTTTGCTAAACTTCGAAGCAGGCAATATTAAACCACAAATCAAAAGCCATGTCAATACACTATACAAAAAATAACGCCCCCGTATGGAGGCGTAAACCCTTGCATGTACAGCAAAAATCGAATGGTCAAGCAAGCGATTCAAGCATGGATTGCACCATATCGCGCGTGGCATAATTGAGGGGTGAAAAACGTCCCTTGAGCGCGGTTTCCAGCTTTTCTTTCGCCGCTTCCTTATCACCGGCTTGGATGTCATATTGCGCAAGGAAATACAATGTGTCGATCTGCCCAGGCTTTAACGCGATGGCGCGCTGGAAATAGTCCTTTGCGGTCGCCGGATCATGGAGCAAGCGATAATACACCTGACCAAGATTATCCAGCGTAATAGGATCTTCATCATCATAGGCAAGCGCTTCTTCATTGAAACGCAGCGCCTTTTCCGTATCACCAACTTCGACATACAGGTAACCAAGCGTCTGGTAAATCAAACCGCTGGGTTCCTTTTGATGCTGGCGCTCAAGCAGATCGATGCCTTTTTGCGTTTCGCCCAACTTGAGCACGCACACGGCATAGTTAACATACAGTTGCCTGCGGCTATCATCTTTGAGGAGCGGGTTTTTCTGGTGACGCACCAGCAGCTCGCGTGCTTTTGTATACTGACCTTCACGGATCAACAGTACGGAGTAGCTGAGCAGATAACGCGGCTCATTCAAGCCGGCCGCGATGGCCTCCTCATACTGTTTCATCGCTTCATCATACTTGCCTTTGTTCATGCTGATGGCAGCGCTGCGAGCCTTGAGGGTTGCAATCAGGTTCATGGTATAACGACCTCCTATGCGTTAGCGTCGCTCATGAGCCTACGGCGCAGGCGCGCATAACGGTATTGTAACGCATCGCGCTTCAATTGTACAGCATCGCTTTCCCGCAGCGATGGTTCACTGAGCATCAGCAAAGCTTGTCTTGTGTAAACCATTGCCTGCTCAGGGTCGGCAAGTTTATGCTCATAGAGTTTTGCCAAGGCTTCGCAAACGAGGATGGGTTCATCCCCTCGGGCAAGCATGGTTGTATACAGTTTCATGGCATTGGGCAGATTGCCTGCGCGCACTTCTCCAACGGCAAGTGCTTGAAAAGCTTGTGCACGGCGCGTGTCGCGTGCCGCCATGCGGTAGCACTTCTTTGCCTTTTCCAAAGCGCCGCGCTTATCCATGGCCTTGGCAAGCGCAAAGAGATCATCGGGTGCCTGCGCCGTTTCGGGCTGATCAAAAAGCTTGCATAGAAAAAAGAAAAGCTGCGCAAGGCTTACGATATCCTGCCGATTATGATCCAGCACCCGTTCCAGCGGCGTGAAATCGCGATTATGCAAGTATTGAAAATACGTACGAGGCACGTCGCTCCCGGGCAAATCATCATCGCGCGTTACGCCGAGGATTTCGCTTTCCAGTCGCTGCAATGTACAACGGCCAAGGCGCAGCTTCCATACGCGGCGCGCCGCGTGCAGCACATCTGCGTGATAATCGCTAATAAACCGGCCTGGCATACGATGCATCAAGAAACGGTTTTGCAGCAAGGGCGCATCGAATGTCCTTCCGTTAAAAGTAGCCAATACTGGAAAAGCGCGCATCAGATGTCCGATTTTGTCAAGCAGCAACGGTTCCTCAGGATAATCCCGCATTAAAAACTGCTCCACTACGAAATGGTTGCCAGAAAGGTACCCTGCACCCACCTGAAAAGCGACAGTTCCTGCCCCGCCGGAAAGGCCGGTGGTTTCTGTGTCCAGAAACAATACATCTGCAGGTTTTACATTTCGAGGAAAGGGAATACCAAACACTTGCTCGAGAACCAGAGGGGTCATATGCCTTACATCACTGAAGGAGGCGAGGGGAAACCGCTTGCTGGTATGATAACAATCCTGAGGGAGTGGCGCATCATCCTGCTTGGGTGCGGGACGAGCCGCGCCATTGTCAAACATGCGCAGCTTATCGCTCAGGCTTGGCATGGCTGGATCAGCTCCTTGAGAATGCGTTTTGCATCGGACTTGCCATGTTCGCCAACCTCATGCATAGAGCCTACACAACTTGGGCATCCGTTTTCACAGGGGCACGCATCCAGCACCAGCAGCGCATGCTCTAAAAGCAGTTCCTGCATCTCATACGCTTTCTCACTCAGCCCCACGCCGCCAGGGAACTGGTCGTACAGGAAAAGCGTGGGCATGTCTGTCTCCGGTGCTTTGACCTGGTACACGACTTTGATGTCCCTTGGGGCGCACATCAGGTATATGGGGCAAACAATGCTCAGAAGGTTCGCAACACCCAGCAAGGCGCCTTGAAGCGCGTCATTGCGGTAGGCGCGAGTAATGCTCTCGGGCACGGTCCACCACATACCGATGGTATGCATGTTGGTTTCTGGCAGCATGACCTGACCGAAACCAAGATTTTCGTGCGTATCCAATTTCATTTTCTTGAAGATTTTTACGATGGCCGCGATTTTCAATTCTCCGAGGGTAACACTTACATTGCTTTTCAGCGTTTTTGTTTTTAGTTCATCCAAGACGCCAAGGCTCACGTTGAGATCCGCATCGGTATAGTAATCAACATCCACTGCGCGGATAAACGCTTTGCAGGCATCAAAGTCCAGCTTCTCCACCTGAAACTGCCGCGCTTCGTGCATATAGATTGCGTTTTCATGCAATAACATCGGCACCGTAAAGCGATCCATTTCTCCGATCACGCGGTGATGCGCAGGGTTCGTGATGTCAATAATCACAAAGTTTTCAGTGGTAGCCGAACGCAGGCTGATCTCGCTGGCTGGGAAATCTTCTGCCGACCAGTGATATTTTCCGCCAACATGGCGAAGGATGCCGCACTCCACAAGGTAATCTAGGAATTGCGCGGTATCCTTTACGTTGCCGAATTGTTCCCCGTCTTCAAAGGGAAGTTCATAGGCTGCGCATTTCATGTGAGATAGCAACACATAGAGGTTGTTTGGGTGCAGCATGGCATGTTCCGGATTCTGTGAGAAAAAGTACTCGGGATGGTTGACGATGTACTGATCGATGGCGGCGGAGGAAGCAATCATCACGGTAAGCGCGGTATCCTTACGCCTGCCCGCGCGCCCAGCCTGCTGCCAAGTGCTGGCGATGGTTCCCGGATAACCGCACAGCACACACGCGGTGAGAGAACCAATGTCGATACCCAGCTCTAAGGCGTTTGTGGAGATGACCATATCGATTTCGCCAGCGCGCAGCCCGTGCTCAATCGCGCGCCGCTCCGTAGCGAGGTAACCGCCGCGATAGCCGCGTACCCTGCCGCTGAAACCGTAGGGGTCACGCGCCTGATCCTTCATATACCGGGTAAGCACTTCAACCTGAATGCGGCTTTTTGCAAATACAATGGTGGGGATTCCGTTGGCCAGAAACTGTGACGCAATATTGCGCGTCTCCGGTAACACCCCGCGGCGGATACCCAGTTGGCGATTGATTACAGGAGGATTGTAGAACACAAAGTGCCGTTCTCCCATCGGCGCGCCATTGTTATCAATTTTCAAGATTTCTCTGCCGGTGAGGGTGGCAGCCAATTCGTCCGGGTTGGCAATGGTTGCGCTGCACAGGATGAAGCGTGGCTTTGCACCGTAGAATGTGCACAGGCGCAGCAGACGGCGGAGCACATTGGCTAAGTTGCTGCCAAATACTCCGCGATAGGTATGGATTTCGTCAATAACGATGTATTTAAGGTTTTCAAACAGCTTAACCCACTTGGTGTGGTTGGGAAGGATGTTGCTATGCAACATGTCAGGGTTGGTAACAACAATATGCCCCGCTTGGCGGATAGCCTTGCGCGCCGCGCCCTGCGTATCTCCGTCATAGGTATAGGCTTTCACATCGACCCCAAGCGCCTCCACAAGCTCATAGAGTTCGCTGGCCTGATCGGCGGAGAGCGCCTTGGTGGGGAACAGGTATAGGGCACGCGCATCCGGTTCTTTGAGGATGGCGGATAAGACGGGTAAGTTATAGCACATGGTCTTCCCGCTGGCGGTAGGGGTGACGACCACAAAATCTCTCCCGGCAGACGCCGCCTGAAAACTCTCCGCCTGATGGGTATACAAGCGGTAGATACCGCGATTCTGGAGCACGGTACGGATGCGAGCATCCAGCGATGCCGGAAAATCCGAAAAGCGACCCTCCTGCGCAGGCAGAGTCGTCCAGGCGGTTACATTCTCCATGAAAGATGGCTCGGCTTTTAACCGGCCGATGAGTTGGTTTACGTTCATTCCATGACCCCCATCGGCCACAGGCCGCATATGGAATGCGGCCTGTGGCATTGATGCTAAACCTGCTGCGGCAGGGGGAATGTTTCCTCGGGCGGCAAGGATGTTTCCTTGAGATAGGTTACCTTGCCATCCTCAATACGCAAACGCACCGCGTCCCCAAGGGAAATACGACCAGCGATGATTTCCTCGCTGAGCGCATCTTCTACGGCGCGCTGTATGGTACGGCGAAGGGGACGCGCGCCGTAGTTTGCATCATACCCTTCGTTGGCCAAGTGTTCGATGACCGCATCGTCATAGAGAAGCTGCATACCGCGCTCGCCCAATCGTTTGGCGACACTGCGCAGCATCAAGCCCGCTATTTTCTGAATATCGCTTGGCTCCAGCGCATGGAACACGATCAGTTCATCCACACGGTTGATAAACTCTGGCCGGAACACATCCTTGACTTCCGCCATTACACGTTCTTTCATGTTCTCATAATCACGCACTGTTTCAACCGCGCTGCCAAAACCGAGCGAACGCCCGCTGGTGATGCTGTGCGCTCCCGCGTTGCTGGTCATAACGATGATGGTGTTCTTGAAACTGACCACGCGACCGTCGCTATCCGTTAACCGGCCGTCTTCCAGAATCTGCAACAGGATGTTGAAAACATCGGGGTGCGCCTTTTCTACTTCGTCAAAGAGCACGACGCTGTAAGGCTTCTGGCGCACCTTTTGGGTGAGCTGTCCACCTTCTTCGTAGCCGACATAGCCCGGCGGCGAGCCTACCAGGCGCGAGACGCTGAACTTTTCCATATACTCGCTCATATCAATGCGAATCATCGCATTTTCATCGCCAAACATGGCCTCGCCAAGGGTACGGCAAAGCTCAGTTTTTCCCACGCCTGTTGGGCCCAGAAAGATGAATGAACCGATGGGCCTCTTGGGGTCCTGCAATCCCGCACGGGCACGGCGCAGCGCACGGCTGACAGCGCTGATTGCTTCATTTTGACCGATAACGCGTTCATGGAGCAATGCTTCCATGTTCAGCAGACGTTCGCTGTCCGCTTCGGTCATCTTTCGTACGGGGATGCCTGTCCAGCTGGCGACGATCTGCGCGATGTCCTCTTCTGTTACCAAATCCTGACTGGAACTCTTGCTGCTTTCCCAGGCAGCGCGGCTTTCTGCTATGGAGTCACGCAGTTTGCGCTCTTCATCGCGCAGCCCCGCGGCCTTCTCAAAATCCTGATGCGCGATGGCTTCTTCCTTTTCGTTCTTGACAGCTTTGAGGCGATCTTCCTGCTCTTTCACATCCGGTGGGGCAGTAAAAGAGCGCAGGCGAACGCGGCTGGCGGCTTCGTCCATCAGGTCGATGGCTTTATCCGGCAGAAAGCGGTCGCTGATGTAGCGATCGGAAAGGGATACGGCGGCTTCCAGCGCTTCATCGGTAATCTGAACCTTGTGATGCGCTTCGTAACGGTCGCGCAAGCCCCTGAGAATCTCAAGCGCCTCGTCCGCGCTGGGCTCGCCCACTTTTACCGGTTGGAATCTGCGTTCCAGCGCGGCATCTTTCTCGATGTTCTTACGGTACTCATCAATCGTGGTAGCGCCGATGCATTGGAGGTCTCCGCGGGCAAGGGCGGGCTTTAAGATGTTGGCCGCATCCATGCTTCCTTCCGCTTTGCCTGCGCCAATCAAGGTATGAAACTCGTCGATGAACAGGATCACATTGCCCTGCTTCTTTACTTCCTTGATGGTTTCTTTCAACCGTTCTTCAAACTCGCCGCGGTATTTGCTCCCGGCGATCATACTGCCCAAATCCAGGGAAAGCAGCCGTTTTCCAATCAGTGTCTCTGGGATTTTACCGGAGACAATCAACTGCGCAAGGCCTTCGGCCACCGCGCTTTTGCCAACGCCGGGCTCGCCGATCAGTACAGGGTTGTTTTTTGTGCGTCGGCTCAAAATCTGTACGATTCGTTCGATTTCGCTGCTGCGGCCAATCACCGGATCCAGCTCGCCATCCTGTGCGGCCTTGGTCAAATCACGGCTGTATTTCTCTAGAATCGGTTCGCTGCCTTGTGCGGCGCCGCGGCGCGGTTCCTGTTGGGCGGCTTCATCCGTATTATCCGGCTGACTGTTTTGCAGGGCCTCGGTTAAATTGCGAGTTAAAAGCTCGGTATCCACGCCCATTTCGCGCAACAGGTTTACGGCTACGCCTTCGCCTTCATGTAGCAGAGCGAGCCAAAAATGCTCCGTACCCACAAACGAATGATGAAACTGTTTGCTTTCGGCAATGCTGCCCTCCAGGATTTTTTTGCTGCGCGGTGTCAGCTCCAGCATACCGCTGATGGGGGAGTTGCCCTCTCCAACCAGCTCCCGTACTTTGGCCAGTGTAGCGTCATAATCTACACCTTCCGGAAGGAGTTTTTCCAGCATGGGGCCGGGTTCTTTAAGCAAACCAAGCAAAAGATGCTCAGTGCCTACATAATGCTGTTTCAGCGTGACTGCGGCTTGCTGGGCAAATGCGACAGCCTGCTGCGCCCGCTGGGTAAAACGTCCAAAAATCGCCATATTAATCCTCCTTGACGTTAAGCTTAGCTTGGATCACTGCGCATCGCGCCTGATCGGTCGAGTTAATTTCGGGGTGTGCGTACTTGTATTTCTTGGTGTGCGCATCCTGCGCTGTGGTCAGCAACTCATCCGCGATGGCCAGTGTTACGGGAAGTACACCGATGGAAGCGCCCAGACGAAGGTTGCT
>Ga0351921_1071_pt1 | contig 15502 bp, 12 predicted proteins | sample BONcelHT113001C9_FD_206869 | JGI IMG/M metagenome (GOLD analysis project Ga0351921, IMG submission 206869) | Enriched cells from coal bed in the Powder River Basin, Montana, United States - BONCAT cells T11 rep2 HSBNCT.T11.300.1.C9 ... | reverse complement strand
GAAGTCATTTGCAAGTTCATTGGCTATTTGAGCCGCTAATTTTGGATCGCTGGATTTTACGGTGATCTGAATCAGGGTGGTATCACGGATCGGGCTGACGGTTATGCGATCATTCAGGTATTCGATTGGAACACCAACACGAGTGGCTACCTCTTCAAGAATTGGACGGGTGGTGATCATTTTGGAGTAGGTACCGGAAATGCGTTCACTGGTGATGATTGAATTATAATCAGTGGCTTTGGAGGATGGGGCTTCGTTAATGTAAAGCGTGGTTGCTGCGGAATACACCGGCGTCATGCGCTGACTGACCAAAAAAGACACCAGGCCAGCCAAAACTGTTACCAGTGCAATCAACCAAGCCCACTGCCAGAATAACGCCAGATATTGGCGAATATCGATACTCTCAAAATCGTTTTCTGTTTCTTGGATTTGATAATTCATTGTCCACCTTGTTTGAAGAGATTTATAGCGATAGAGGATCTCTCGATGATCTTTCTATTTTGGATTTTATCAGATATTTTCAATAATAACGAATATTCGTATCTTATAAATTAAACGGGGTTGCGGAGTGCCTTTAGTCGGCCGATCGCCCGCCTAAAAACTCCTCGCTTAATTTTTAAAATAGATACGATTAATAATTTTAATTAAACAGGTGCGTAACTGAAAAAATCAATCAGGTTTTAAAGTACAATTAGGATGAATTTATATGCACAATCAAGCCACTATCGCACCCAGGAACAGGTTTCATAAAATCTTTGAATCCATTGATTCATTCGGTTGGATCCTATTATTAGCTGTCACTCCCCTATTCTTAACCATTAAGCCTGAACAAAGCTGGTTGTTATTGATTTTGCCATTGACATGGATAATAAGTTTGCTGGCAAAAAACCAACCAATTCCCAAAACCCCGATAAATCTGGCATTGATGGTGATTTCCATTCAGGTGCTGATCAGCCTATATGCAACCTATGATATCGCGGTCAGCCTGCAAAAAGTGACCGGGGTCATTTGGGGAATCTCAGTTTTTTTCGCATTGGTGCGATTATCCAAAAAGCGAAAAGGGGTGATGATCACCACGCTGGTTTTCCTTGGTGGTGGAGCTGGCATTGCCGTGTTGGGTTTGTTAGGGATTGAGTGGCCAACCAATAAAATTATTCTATTCAATACGTTATATGAAAATATCCCTACTCTTTCAGCGATATTGCCTGGTTTATCAGACGGTTTTCACCCCAATGAAGTGGGGGGAGCATTAACCTGGATTTTACCATTCTGGCTGGTGATGGTATGCTGGCCCATTTTTCGTTTCAAAAAAATTAAGAAGTCCATTGCTCCCATCTGGATAATAATTTTATTTCTTCTTAATCTTTTTCTACTCAGCCTTGGCAGCCTGGTTTTGCTTTTCAGTCAATCCCGATCCGCTTATATCGGGATGGCTTTCGGTTTAATCGTTATGCTTTTTGTGGTTTTGCCAAAGAAACTAAGATTTGTTTTTATCATTCTTCTTTTAATTGGATTAGGTTTTCTGCTCTTTTTCATTCTCAATGGTCAATTTATGATTTTTTTCAATCAATTGTTCCCGGAAAGCGGGATGGCCAGCATGGCTTTTTCGATGAATACGCTGAGTGGGCGCATCGAAATCTGGTCTCGCGCGATATATGCTATCCAGGATTTTGCTTTTACGGGCATGGGGATGAATACATTTCGCACGATTGTGAATGTGTTGTATCCATTGCAGACAATTTCAGCCGATGTCCCCATAAAAGACATTGGGCATGCTCATAATTTGTTCCTGCAGGTGGCACTGGATCTGGGGATTCCAGGTTTGATTGGTTTTATTGCATTTTATCTGACCTCATTCTGGATGTTAATCAGCAGTATTCACCGCCTGAAGAGAAAATCAGACCATGGTCGAAATGATAAATTGATCACAAAAGAATTGTTTACTGTCATTTCAATTGGATTGTTGGGTGGTCAGGTTGCGCATCTGGTGTATGGCATGACCGATGCGATTGCTTTTGGTGCCAAACCAGGAATACTCTTCTGGGTAATGCAGAGCATTATCTGCGGGATTTATCTGAAAGCCCGCAATCATGATTATCGATAGTTTGAATCGATAAGAATTAATAATCTGGGGTTCGCGGGTGTTTTGGACGGGTAATTACCCGTCCAAAACACCCTGACACCAAATAATTAAAAAGTACCCATCATCAATCAGATATGACAAAATTAAAATTGTGACCGGTTGAACACTCAACAATAATTGAATTTCTCTGTGACCCCTGGACAAATGATTTACAGATTGGATGATCCGGATTGAGATCAGGGATACGCTCCCCCCAGGATTGGCTTTTGTTTGTGGTCTGGGTTATTACCGGTGGATAATCTAAATCCGGATAGGTATGCGCGAGCGTCTGCTGGTACCAGCGAAATTGCGTGAGTGGCAAGACAATGATGTGCAGGTCCTCGCGCCATCCAAGACCGAAATGATAATACCAGAGCGGAAAAGAGTCCGGATCGGAACTTGTGAGCAGAATGGTATCTTCAGGAAGGTGGGTAAGCAGATATTCAGCATAATCCGCTGGTTGGGTTTGATGACGAGGATTTATATCCTGAACAATTTTTGGGATGCTTACCAGAAAAACGATCAGATGCACAGCGATTAATGCATAACCCAATGGAAATCTTTTCCAAATGACAGGCAGGATGATTGAAATTGCAAAAGCGATCCAGAGTGTAAAAACCATGAAAGGAGCCAGGAGGTACGTAATGGAATCATCGGTGGCGTATAGAATGGCAAAAAGGGAATAAGCAGTAAAGAGATAGAGTAATGAAATGGGGAGGGCTTTGTGATGATGTTTATACTGAACAGCTCCGATGACAGCCAGGATCACACCGAGCACCCCAAATTGCTGCAGCAGAAGGCTGGCCAACGCAGCAATTCTGATTAAGACCTGAGAAAATGATGTACCTAATAATAAATTATGGTAAGGATCGCCGCTAATCACCCAAAGAAATCCCTGCCAACTCTGCGGATTGCCCCAATTAATCGGGGGGAAATGGGCAGCACGTAGGGGAAGATACAGATAGATAAGTGTTCCGACAATTATGGCCAGACCCTGAACCAGAATAAATTTCAGGGATGAACCTCTTTTGTAAGCGATGACCAATGAATATATGATGACCGGGGAGAAGAGAAGAATGGTTATGTGATTTCCCAGGGCGAGTCCAAAAGAAAATGCCAGAAAATACAATAAAAGTTTTATTTGTTTTTGTGAATCATATTTTTGCAGCAACCAGATCCACCAGATGGCTAGCACAAGGAAAAGGGATTGGAGCGCATGTACTTCAATAATCACAGCCTGAGACCATAAGAATGGCATCAGACCCCAGATGATGCCTGCGAAGAGTGCGGTTATGATGGAAAAATGCTGAGGCAGCTCCTCCAAAAAATTTTTCACCCACAGTGCCAGTAGCCCAGCCCCCAGCGCAGCCGGCAGCCAGGAGAGCATGACAACCCGGAAGTAAGGGTCACCCACTGGTAGCTGCTGCAGCAGAATACCAAGCAAGGTGTATGTTGGGTAACCAGTGGGATGCGGGATGCCGGCAGTGAGAATCGCTGCCAGAAAATCTCCGCCATCATTGCCAAAATTTGCCCAGGTGAGACGGGTGGAAACAGTCAGCAGATAAGCAAGAGCAGTGACCAAACTGACAGTGAAGAAGATGAAGTAGTTGGAAGTGAGGATTTTTCTGGTCATAATAAAAATGGGGTGACTGTTTGTCACCCCATGTGAGGTAAATGATTTTGTGATTATTTCATGATAAGGGGTAGATAGATACAATGATTAATTTTCATGTTAAAAGTGGCCAGTTCAAAAGGAGTTTCAAGTTCCGGATGGTTGACAACTACAACCAACACATTGCCCGCTTCTGTTAACCGAAAAGCTTCCACCCAAAATCTTAATGTTTTTCCATCCAAACTAATATATTCTGCTTCAATTGTTGATGGCGTTGTATCTCCTGGACCTAACCAGCTGATTGATGTGTAATAGGTGCCATCGTAGTTTATAAAATTGCTGCCCGTGATGGTAACATTCACATCCCCCGAACCAACACAAAATGAAGCTGGAGTTACTGATATGACAATTGGGACTGTTGGAATTGTTTCAGCCAACCCTAATTTCCAACTGGTTCCAGCCATACCAAGACCAATAATACCTGCAATTAGCACAAAAATAAAAAACGTTCTAACTTTTACTATTTTTTTCAACATAGATACCTCCCCTGTTGATTGTTAACTTTTTTTGGATTAATGGATTGATATCCATTGGTTAATTTAATTATGGGGATTTATTAATTTTTACTATACAACACTTTTACAAATTATACAAGAAAAACGGGAATTCAATTTAACGTATATAAATAAATTCTATGGGCAATTATTGATTTATTTTATTGAATGTCACTTGAAAATTATCGGCAAAAAAGTTTTGGGAAAGATTAAAAATTCTATATACCTTTTATATGCTTTTCCAAGTTCTGTGATTTGTTTGTCATTTTCAGGATCGAATAATGATCCACCAAACGAATAAAGATGATCATTCAAACTATACCAATACCATCTTTGAACTAATTTATTGTTATCAATTGAATACCCTGAATTCACATTGGTGGTATACAATAAAAAGTTAAATGATTCAATCATAAAATTAATGGTATCTGTTTCAGTAGGCCATCCATTAGTTGGATTTTGGCAATATTGATCGTCTTCATCAGGACAATAAACTTCCCAATAATAGAATAAACTTCCATATTCTGTGATCCAAAGAGGTTTTTCTTGTTCACCAAGTAATTTCATCCAATCTCTAAAATTCTGAATTCTCTCAATAAAAATATCAATCGAATAGGTGTCAGAATAATCAGTTATCAGGATTGCATCATCACAACTAATTACATCACAATCAAATCCCGGTGGAATATCTGCTCCCCAAGTTCCAATTTCAGTTAATATAAAAGCATGAATACTCCAGATATCTATCATTGATAAGGCAGTTTCTCTATTCCCGGCTAATTCTGATAATCGAGCCAAACTCTTTTCAAGATATCGAATACGAATTGGTGTTGGTTGAACTACTGAACCAAATCCAATCTTTGAATTTGAATCAAAATTTTTAATTATTGTCGCCACTTCAAAAAACCGTTCCGCATATTTCTCAGGCGTAAGATCATCTTGATATTTTTTCCGGTCTGGTTCATTTCCGATTAACCAAACAGAACCCGGATTTCTCATAACTAAGTCAGGTAAACTAGTTAAAAATTGTTGGTAAGCCGCTTCATCTAAATCCCCATTGGCATTATCATTTTCAACTTTCACAAATCGCATTTTCAGTACATGAATATACTCAACCCCATCAGGAACCGTAGAACTTTCTTTTGCCCAATCCAGATAGGTAAGTGCATGAATTGATGTCAGGTCGTATCCTGAAACGCCTAATGGCGCAGTAATACCAAACCTGATGAGAATGTCGCGATGTTCATCAGTATAGTTTTCAGAATGAGCACTGTAGTAATGGCTTCCTAAAATTATTGCTGATAATCCAACAATTATTAATAAAAATAATATTTTTGATTTTAGTAATATAATTTTGCGCCTTTAATGGTATTTTTATCCAATTTTTTTCAAATAAACAACCAGGAAATAATACTCCCGTGAATAATACAAGTATTATAACGTATGCTTTAACTCTTTTATTTTGATTCAGGGCTTAAGGATTATTGCTTGTATTTTGAAATGAAAAAATAATCAACTCATGATTTTTTGATATCGTAGTAAATAAACTACTTTTGCTCTGATCCATCATCGTGTCAGTTGGATATTCGATAAATCTATAATTCGGAGGGATTGTCAATATGATTTCCACCGGTAATTCATTCAGTCCGAACTGCTTGAATAAATTCAACTGGTATTCAATCACCCCGGATTGGTAAGACAGAATCTCCGGCGAAAGAGCCAAATCTAGTTCAATCTGTCTTAAGGAGTTAGTAGGAACGATCTGCAAGCCAGCGACCATGTTCAATCCTGGCAGATCACTGATCAGATCCAATTCTCCACGCCAATCACTTCCTCGAAGCAGATACTCCCCCGGGACAAACTGAATTGTGGCATTAACCAACTGAGTACCAGGTGCCATATACGCGCGCCAGTAATCCCAATAACAACGCTGAAACATGTTGGTATAGGCGATTTCTAATCCATAGGTCGCCTCATGCACGCAGGCCACCTCCATCTCGACGGGATGCTCATATTGCATGATGATCCGCGCCGTAGGGTTATTCAGATCCGTTAAATCAACCAGATATGATAATTTACGCAAAATCACAGCGTCGACTTTATTAAAACCAATATTGGAATCAACCCAATAAAGAAAATCCCCTCCCTGATAATCAATTGCACCATCGAGGTTCAAATCGGCAAGCAGTTTTTGCTGGATTGGATCTGTGAAGTAAACCATCAAATGACCTGTTTCGAGCAGGTTCTTCGAAACTTTTCCGAGCGCAATAATTTTTTTATAATCGCGGGTATTGATCAGATTCTGCAGCATGGCCTTCCCCAGAATGGCAACAAAATCCTTGCGGTTTGCCCACCAGTTTTCAGATTCACCAGACTGCCCCCAGCTTTCCTGCATATAGGCAAGCACATTGGAAGCATCCACCCACAAATTTTGTTCCGGATCAACCTGAATAGCGCCCATCACAGTCAGAAATTGTTGCACGGCCTGCTGATCAAAGGCAATCACCCCGCGGGTTTCCTGCCCGGTGGAAAGCTCGTACAATTGTTGTACCGTCCTGGCTGAGGTGGGAAAATCAGCCGACCAATTGCCATCCCGCGGCACCCAGATGCCAGCGAGCATATAATCCTGTAATGGCTGCGGGGGAAGTGGATACGCTTTGGATAAATCATCAATTTGATAGGAGTCCTGTAATTGCAGATCAATATTCACCAGAGTGTTGATGGTTGCCGTGCCCATTGCAGTGATAAAACCGCCGCCACCACGCAGCTCATCATGATTTAAAGCCAACAACAGATATTGGGCTGGTTGGGTCATGCCAACCATCTCTGGCAGCATGGGTAGAAGCTGACCGGATGATTTTATGAGGGGAATAAAAGGCTCCAACATTAAAAAGTCATCCTGAAAACGGAATGGTAACGCTGTGATATCAATCTTTGCATGATAGCCAGTAATTTCTTCAGAATAAAATACTGATTGGGATATCAATGCTTGATCACCCAGGAGATCATTGAGAAAGGAAGTCATTTCGGCTTGGTTTTCCACACTCTGGTTCATGATCGGAGCCAGTTTTTCTTCAAACAATAATGCGTATTTAACCATTGACTTCAGATATCGCAGCGATGGTTGAATTTGAGCGGTTTTTTTTCCAGTATTATTTAATAATGGATATGTCCATCCAAGACTACGGTCAATGACCGTCAGATCCTGTTCAATTTCGTTCAATAATTGAAAAGCATATGCGGGCGAGATGGTATCCATTCCGCCTGCGAGCATGGATTTTACTTCCTGGCGAGCCTGGTATAAATGGAGGCCATGACGTGCAAGAACAAACCCCCAAATTCCAATAACACCAATCAGGAAGACTGTGAATATCAATAACAGACGTTTTTTCGTCATCATTTATTTTGGAGGGTGATTGTTTTGAGGTTTCTTGATTGTCATTCGAATAATGTAGTAAAAGATCAGCAAAATCAGGACAATCAATACAGGAAAAACAAACGCAGGAATAGGTGTATCTTCTTCATTGTTTTGTTTTTCGATTAGATCTGACTGGGCTTCTGCCCCCGACGAAACCAGGGGTAGCAAGACCGATTGAGTAGCCGCTTGTTCGATCTTTGCTTCCGTTGGTGCAGATTCTTCCGGTTTCAACAACATTTCAGTTGCAATCGCAGTTGTAAGCGGATTGGTTTTCTGGATTGTGGGATCAACTGTAAAAATCAGGGTGATAGAGACAGTTTTTGTGCTGGTTGCCGTCTGGTTTGGCTGTTGTGTTTTGACTGGTTGCGTGGTGGAACTGATCGTGGTTGCAGTTGATGTGCGTGTTGGACCAATTGTTGGAATCGTCTGAAAATTTTGTCCTCCCCAAACGACATCAACTGGAATCACTAAAATAATTGCGAATAAAATTAATAATGCGATTAATTGAAATCCAAATTTATTAAGCATAACAAATTCCTCGGTGATTTTATCGAATCATTTTTGCATGTAACTGGATAAATTAGGTTAATAAAGATGATGAATAAGAATTTCCCTCATAGAAATTAGTCAATCTTAATGGATCTTGATGATTGATTGTAACCTATTTTTAATCTACTGGTTAACAACTACAATTGAAGTAGATCAGGAAAGTTTGAGAGGATACTTCTTTTTTTATTTCTTTCAAGATTAATGTTGATCAATTTACCAAAATTTCTAACGAACGATGTCGCAACCTTTCGTATTATCAATCATTTATATCATCTCAATAGAACGGGATCCATGGTTGTTTTTGGAGGTAATGCACATCAATAAACACCCGGTCCACTATAATGAAAAATTCAATAATTTTTCTTATTTTATATGGGTTTGCGTTTTCTTAAGATGGAAAAAAGAATAACACCAGCGATAATGATTATTCCAAGAACAATGAGTAAAACAATGGCTAATGGTGCTGTGGGAGGTTGGGATATCACCACCTGTGTTGGCGTTGGTGAAAATGAAGGGGCAGCTATTGTGTTCGTGCTGGTTGGTATTTGAGTAGCCGTAGGCGTGTTTGCAGGTTGCGTGGAAGTAAATAATAATGTTGCCGTTGGTGTTTCTGTTGGTACTTCGGTTGGTGTTGCAGTGGGAGTGGATGTTGTCGTGGCAGTAGGTGGAACAATGGGTACTGTCTGGAAGTTTTGTCCGCCCCAAACAACGTCAGTAGGAATCAGAATAATGATTACAACTGTAAATATCAGTACAAGAAATTTATATACCATTTTTTTGTTCATATTTTAGATTCCTCATTATTTAGTTTGAATAGATTTCGGAATTAACATGGCCGGGTCACCAAAAATCAAGAATGTGGCTAGAATATCAAAATTGGCTGAATTTTCTGGGTTCGTTCCCCTCATCGCGGAATTAACAAGGTTACCTAATCGATTATACTCTTCTATTTGTATACCAATATATAATTGCTTGATTAATTCTAGTTGAGATTCATGCGTTGTCAAACTGGTTGGTGCCAGCAATGCAATTGCTCCCCCATCCGGGTAGAACAAGAACCCTTCGGCAAGCGATGTTTTCTGGGGGTGCACAAAGTAACCATTCAAACAGCTGAAGGAAAAGACAACTGGTGGTGCTTGGGAAAATGGCAACCCGTCTACTTCCTGTGCGGATAGAAGGCGATCTTTTCCCCACATTTCGATGCTGCCATGTCCAAAATAAGTCAACAGAGCATATGACTCAGAAAATACATTCATTAGCGTTGAGGATGCATCCGGTTTGGTGGATGGACTGATCATTTGGGTTTGATATTGATCCTGTAATGGGAGTATAAAATCCTGAGCTGTATCAGTAAAAACCTCGTCTTGAGGATCCGGGATGGCGATAATTTTTTTCCATTCTGAGGGGATGTTTTCTTCATAATGCAATAATTTTTCGACCCACACTGACACTTGCTCTGGTGTGGAAGCCGGTACACGGCCAACTGCCAGATCCGGAAGAGAATCGCCATCCAGATCTGCAAAAGGGAGATCACTGACGGTTTGTCCACCCAGACTGGTATCAATGAAAAAGGAAGGAAGGAAGTTAATCGATTGTTGATAATCCAGGATTTCATAAGAATAATCACCGACCAGCAGGAGGTATTGCAGACCTTCTGGGAACATTTCGGATAACTGATTGATGAAGGCTTGAATTGCATGAGGAGAAGGATTACCACTATTAAGATGATCATAGATCTGTTGGGGAGTCAGAATATAAGTTTTTAGGCCTTGCTGCTCACGCTTTGAAAGCAATGGTTGCAGAGTTTGATGAAATGCTTGCGGTGCAATAACAAGGTAATCGACAGGTTGTGAGGGAAAAACCTGAGCATTGATGGGCAGAGGTTGGATTGAAGAAACAGATGAGAATTGTCCTTGCGGGATCCATGTGTAAATTGTGTCAGGTTTATTGATCAATTCAATATTTTGACCTTTTTGGATTTCATAAACTTCTGTTTCGTTTGTTCCCGGTACCTGAGTGATGAGGGTACCATCGATCATACCTGCTTCAACCCATAATTGGTTTGCATTCGTGGTAAAGGTCTGCATTTGGTCAATAAGGTTAATTGGTTGGGCATACTGGATTTCAATTGTATCCAGGTAGATTTTCTGAGGAAGTTCATCATCCAAAGAACCTACCTGGATGATCAATAGATTTTTCTCCAAAAGATGCTCAAGATCAACCTTGTAATCAAGTGTCTGCCAGCCTTCCCCTTTCCAGCCTAAGGTTTGTGTTTCCTGGTTATTGATCGAGACCGAAATCGAATGATCTGAATTGGTTGGAGACCAGAGCTGTATTTTGATGGAAATTTCATCAGGGCTTGTTTTTGGACCATTAAAAAAGAAATCAAAATTCTGTTCCGGTAACAACTGTGTCCAGAGCCAACGGTCATCCCCGGTTGATTGAGGAAGATAGATGGATTGTAGTTCTGCATGAAGATTAAATATTCCAATGGAAACATTTTGAGAATCGACATTGAAAGAAGCGCTTGTTTTTGGAATTTTTCGGCTATGCGAATCATTCGCTAAGGCACTCAAGATCAATACATTTTCAGAGAGATTGTTTTCTGGTGACGGAGCATAAAAGCGAATTAGCGGATCATCTGTTATAGGGTTTTCTTCAATCCAGAATGGATGCGGATGCCCCAGATAATTTAAATTAAGCTCATTGATATCATCAACTTTCAAACCTAGTTCTGTCAATTCAGTAAAAGAGACTTGATAGAAACCTTCTGCCCCCACTATGATTCGTACCTGGGAAAAGGCTTCCTGTGGGGCTTGTTTTAAACCTGGGGTTTTGCAGCCAACCAATAAAAATATCAGGCTGATAATTATGCCAATGAGATTTATTCGAACCATCAATCCAATTTACGTTTCCTTTGAATCAGTAAGAGAGTGGTGATGAGAATTATTCCAATTGCTATGGTTATACCAAACCCGATCAACCCAAGGGTAAAGGGATTGGTTGACTCGGGTTCAACGACCACTGTTGATGTTGCAGTCCTGACACCTTTAATCTCGAATGTGCGTGTTGAGAACACTGTCGCTGAACCTGTGTGATCTGGTGTTTCAGTGGTTGTTGCAAAGTCAAGCGGTGTAATCGTTGCTGTTTCCGTTGCTGTATTGGTGAAAAAGGAAAACGGAGAAGTGGAAGTAAAGGTTGGAGTACGCGAGTGAGTCAGATTAGGTGTTGGTGTGAACGTTATTGTTGGGGAAAGCGTTATTGTAGGTGAATGAGTGAGATTGACCGTCTGGCTTGGTGTAACAGTCGATGTTACAGTGGGTAATCCTGGTGTGGCAGAAACTGGACCAAAGAATTCGCTTTCGTAGTTATTATCTACCGCCTCTAATTTGTAATAATAAGTCTGCCCATTGGTCAGGTTCGCGTCAAGATATTGATAGATCAAACCACTGACTGGAGTACCTTGCGTAAAAATAAAATTACTGATTCTCAAGTAATTTCCATTCAGCTGATTGCTGCGGGTGACATAAAAACCAAGCATATCAGTTTCGGATGCGGTTTCCCATTCCAAAATCACCTGTCGGTTGCCAGAAAACGCTTCCAATGAAACCAGGGTTACGGCTGCCTGAACAGCAATCAAGGCACCTAAAAAGAAAAATCCTAATAGGAATATAACAGTAAAGGTAAGAAATACCCGGCTTGTTTTGGTCATTCTTCCTTTAAGTATATAAGCGTTCTTTCAGAAAGTTCCTGTAGAAAATGAATGACTTCAGTTTGAATCGTATCGGGTCGACAGGCATAAACCGAATCCATACAGTCGATAATATCATTTACTGATTTTTTTGCATCAATCAATTCCCAGATAAAAGTTCCTGTGTGGTTTAGGACCCGTACTTTGCCTTTTTGTGGATTGACCAATATTCCATCAGATTCAGCTTTAAAAAAAGTTATTTGTTCATTTTGATAGGGGATAGCGGTTAGATTCATTTAAACTCCTATGTTTGATATGGTTTGATGATGTGATGACAGATAAATAAATAATCACTTGAGTGACGATTCTTATTACTGGAAAATTCATTTTGATTTTTATCCATCGCTTCTCAATCTGGACGACATAGCCAATAACCTGGTTTACACTGACAGGAGGATCAGGTGTTCTCGACCAATCGCCTTTTGTGATAATTTCCTGGCCAGTTAATCTTATTATCCTGTGAAGAACAAAATCTGTACCCCGATTGATGAGCACAATCTCGCCGACCTGCGGTTCAGTACCACCAAAATATGGTTCTACGTCTACCCAATCTCCTCTTGAGATTAGCGGTCTCATGGAAGATCCTGATACTCTTAAACGAGCCAGTTTATTTTGTGAAAGGCTGACAAGGATGTATGAATGGAGGGTTGAAGAAGACAGATTCATTAGCGCGTTACCAAAGGAAGAAAGATACCCCAGTCGATCGAATGCATTTTAAGGGCAGGATCACCGAAGATCATATACGTAAAAATGAGACTGTCATTGCCATGGTTCGACATCAGGTTTAATCTGGCATTGAGATCCAGAGCCCCTAAAGCAGGTTCGGGGAGATTCATGAGCGCAGAGAAAAATCCCCGCTGAAGCAAATCATGACCATTTGCATACCCATTCCCCGGCGAAGAGAACATGGCTGCTGCCCCTTTCTCAGCAGCACGCGTTAATTCCTCTGATAAAGAACGGCGATCAACCGACTGACCTGGTAAATCTGGCGGATAGTACCAATAACCATCCACACAATCCAAGGAAAAGACAACCGGGTAGCGATCCAGATTTGTGAGGTCAGGCAAATTGTCAACCTGAAGGACTTTTTCTCCCGCCCAGTATGAGATCGCCCCATGTCCATTGTAGGTAATGACCTGGCTGCCATCGTTAAAGGCTTTCAGGATTTCATTTCTGACTACAGAACAATTATCTGGCGTTGATGAACGGCAACCGAGATCATCAAGAAATATTTTATTGATCTGATAAGGTCGCAAGTCGACATCTGACAGTAATTGGTTTACATATGCCGGGAAGTTGCCAGCCGGGTCGGTTGGACAGTTGGTTGCCGGGTTATCATCGATACAAGCAGGGAAAGTGTTTGGATCCTGAAGATAATAATTATCAGCAACGAAGGTCAGATTGGATAACCAATCAGCGGATGTTCCCTCGAATTGAATCGTCTTCTCAATGAATGCTGCCAGTTCAACAGAATTATTCACCGGCATACGCCCAATCATTGCATCCGGAAAAATATCATCACCGGCAACGGCGACAAGATCAGAAAGACTATCTACCTCGCCCTGCAAAGGATCAACCCACACGAAATTTGGTGGAAAATAAACTTTGTCCGGGATGCGGTTATTCTTTAAATCCCAATGGCCATCACCCACCAGGAGTACGTAAGAAGGTGCAGGTGATTGCCAATGTTGATAGGCATACCCAAAAAAATTCTTTACGGCAATCGGATGAGCAATCCCATAATTGAATTGATTGTAAATATCCTGAAGATCAATTAATTTAACCTTAAACCCTTGTGATTCGCGGTGCTGCACCAATGGTTGCAGATCTATCAGAAATTCTTGTGGGGAGATGATCAGGTAATCTGCTTGATTTTGAGCTGATAATAGATCAACAGGTTGGTAAAGAGTAAGGCTGTCCGTGACAGATTGGATTGCTGAGTGATTAACCACTATAAATTTCTGGATTTCAGCGAGGGTTTTTCCGAAAATGAGCAAACCCGCATTAAAAACAGAATTCTGAATGGCGGTTGGCTGAAGAGGATTGCTGATATTCCAGAGATAATTTTGAGCAGAGGAAAGGTTTGAAATTTCTATATTTAATTCACCCATTTGGGAACTATTAAAGATAAGCTTATTATTGATGACTTTTAGCTGTCGCTGATAGGAGATTATAAAATCATCAAACACATACCGGGCCACTGGCAAACCCAGTGATTGGATCGATAAGGACAGCGTGTTCTCGTCATTGACAAGGTATTGTTGATCCATGTTTCCTTTAAAGTGGTGCCTTGTTGCACCATCCCAGGTATCTTCGGAGAGCATCTGTTGATTGAGTGCAAATTGAACGCGGTGATCAGGGTTTATTGCAGCGCTGCTGGTTACTGAAAGTATTTGACCAGAAATGCTGGCTAGAAAATCTGAAGAGATGACAGGATCATAAAGCCGAAAAGAATAATCATATGATTTAGGGAATGAATTTACATCAAGATATTCCCAAAACCATGTGTCTTCATTGGTGAAATGGGTTGTCCACCAAACCTTTTCCTCTTCAAAGTGGAATTGGTCATAAAAGCTGGTGATGTGTGTGCCTGCGTTCGGGGTTCCATCCTGGCTGATAATTTGAAGTCCAGGTTCGTCTGATATATACAACCAATACACATTGGTTTCCGTATATTTCTCCAGCATAAAGGCAGAGAATTCAGGCTGCCAATCATTGTAAATTGGCCAATGATCGTTTTGGCGTTGGTATAGGTTGGCGAGATACTCTCCAGAAAAGGTTTCAGCATAAAAAAGAAGGGATTCACCCAGTTCGAAGCGATTATCTCCATCACCTTCAATCAAAAAAGCAACCTCACGTCCCTGATTTTCGATATGGAAGAAATCAGGATCGACATTCTCCAGCGGAAAACCGATTAATTGAAGCTCTTCGAAAGCAATGCGGTAAATTCCAGATTCCTGAATCCCAATACATGCACGTGTGGTCCAGGGTTGTTGTAAATCACCACCCCAAAGAACAGGTGGGTCTGAAAACCAGGAAAGACTATCCTGAAAATTGATAATCTGATGCTGGAGTGGATAAATTTTGGAGGAATAATCAATCTCAGGAAATGTTTTGGTCTCAGGCAGATTATCAAAGGTAAAACTTAGTTCAAGCGACTGATTCCAGAGAAAGCTGGATGCGGCGCAATCCCACCGGACAGGATAGATAGAAATTGAAACAAGCCGTTGATTGCGAAACCAGAATGGTTCTCCTATTTCAAAAGCAGATTGCGGAAGGGATTGAACACAGTTCGGTATTTGATCAATATCAGGTTGTGGGGATTTTGCCAGATCGATTGGTGCTGATATGAATTTCGCAGGAGATAAATTCTCTGTCGGTTGGATGGTCACATCTGGTGGAATAGCCAGGAAGACAGAATAATAAGGTAAATCAGGGTAACCAGGGGTAGAAAGCATCTGGGTATTGGGGAAAGAGAGCGATTTTCCAACCGATG
>Ga0351921_1074_pt1 | contig 15727 bp, 13 predicted proteins | sample BONcelHT113001C9_FD_206869 | JGI IMG/M metagenome (GOLD analysis project Ga0351921, IMG submission 206869) | Enriched cells from coal bed in the Powder River Basin, Montana, United States - BONCAT cells T11 rep2 HSBNCT.T11.300.1.C9 ... | reverse complement strand
CTGGAGCCAGTACCGCGTGATTGGGCACAAGCATGAACCGGATGGCCTACGCGAAGAAACACTGGAAAAACCGACGTTTTACGATAGGGGACGACGCTGCTACGCATGTGTCGCAACTGGGGAAAGCGCGTTGTATGCTAACGTTATCCTGAAAAAAGGTGTTGTGAAATAAGCGCCTTCGGCACAACCCTCCTATGTGCCGAGATCAACTGCGACCGCCTCCCCGTACGAACGGGGAGGCGGTTTTACGCCGCCAGACCATCGGCTTGCGAGGCGGATGGTCTGGCGGCGATAGTATTCATTCGGTGTATCGTTTGCAATGATCAGACGAAAAGGTCAGGTAGCAGCAATTTCAGAGCTGGTATCTGGAATCGCTTTGGCTCTTTGCCGAGTGTCCCATAGGCACCAAATGGTAACGCTTACAAGCACTAACGCGCCGCCAAACAACGCGGTGCGTCCGGGCGCTTCTCCGATAAACAGAAAAACCCATAGGGGATTGAGAATCGGCTCCAGTGCCGCCAGCAGCGTAAGCGCCAGTGGTGTGCAACCACTGGCTGCAAGTCCGTATAAAATGTAGGGGATACCCAACTGGAACACGCCCAGAATAACCACAATAGCTACCGCCCCGGTGGTAATGGGAACATCGCTGCTTAACAAGAACGGAAGACCAATTAAGGCGGTAATCAAATGCCCCTGCATGAGCCCGCTAAGGCGGGCGTCTTCATCAACGGTTGCGATCATATACATCGTACCTGCAAAAAACGCGCCGGCCAAAATGGCGAGCACATTACCATGGATAGCGCCGCCGGACAGTTGATCGAAGAAGAATAAAGTAACGCCGGCCATGGTAAAAACAACGGCCAGGTAATCGCCGCCACGAAAACGCTGCTTTGCAAACAGGTACGAATAGATCAGCAGAAAAACAGGCGCCGTGTATTGCAGTACAATCGCATTGGCAGCAGTGGTCATTTTATTAGCCATCATAAAACAGATGCTTGTGGCAGGTACGGTAAGGGCGAGCTTGAGCGTGGCGATGTTCATTACAAACCGTCGGTGCGTTACAGTCATATAGAGCGCAAACACACCGGAACAAATCAAACTCCGCAACCCTGCAATGGCCAAGGCGTTCCATGGCACCAATTTGATCAGAATACCTGCGATACTCCACATGACCGCGCATAACGTTCTGGACAGCCGAACTTAGGATAGTTGCCATCACACAAAAGGAGTTCGTCACCATGACCCATTTCCAGCATAATCTTCATGAGTTCCGGCGGCATCAGCGCCGGTATATTCTTCAGCATTGCTCTATCTCCTCATTTGACGATCACGCCGTCTTCATCCCACAGGTCATGCCAATCTGATGCACTAGGCCACAGGAAAACCTGCCCCTTGATCAGACGACATTCTCGCTCAGCGTTACGCAGGCTATCCATTTCCGCATCAGTCAGCGGATCCTCCGTCGTACACCGCAGATTGGAAACATATTCGTTCTCATGTACTGAAAAGGGAATCGGTATTTGGCCGCGCTGTACAGCCCATTTCAAGCATACTACCGCAGGGTGTATCCGGTGCGCTTTAGCAACTTCGACCACTTCAGGCACCTCGATATCTGCCACATCATCCGGCGTCATATCCCGTTGTGGTCGTGTGGGACTGCCAATGGGGCAGAAACCGATTGGCTGTATATTGTGCGCGATCACATAATCGAAGAGCGCCTGTTGCTGAAAACACGGGTGCAGCTCCATTTCGATTACGGTCGGCTTGATTCGGCACAGTGGCAATACAGCATCCAACTTGGGTATGGTCATGCTGCTCATGCCAATATGGCGCACCAATCCAAGATCATACAGCCGCTCCATCTGCCGCCACGTTTCCATGAATCTCTCCACGGAGAAGGGCTTGCTGTCTGGATTGCGGCTATCGCCATCGCAACCGGGCGCATGGTAGTTGGGGAATGGCCAGTGCACAAAATACGCGTCGATGTAATCCAATTGCAGATCCCGCAAGCTTTTTGCGCAGGAAAGCAATACATCACCTTTGCCATGCATGTCATTCCAGACTTTTGAGGTGATAAACAGCTCCTCCCGCTGTACTACCCCTTCCGCAAGCGCTTGTTCAAAAACGCGGCCAATCAATGCTTCGTTACCATACACCGAAGCACAATCAAACATACGGTAGCCGCAGCGGATCGCTCCTGCTACCGCCTGTGCAACTTGATCCGGTGAGAAACGATCACTTCCAAAGGTACCCATTCCGATACAGGGGATTCCCTCGCCGGTAATCAGTTTCCGCTTGGGTACGAGCGAAGGATTAATGAATTCCGTCATGTGATACCCTTCTTTCTGTTTAATTGGTTAATTCAATTGCGCAATCTCAACATTGGGGTAGATTGCATGATAATCATCCGGGTTATAATCTCCTGTCGCCAAGGATAATGCGCTGGCGGCTGAAACCGCTATGGCAAGGCGCAACTGTTCCATGATGGACCGTTTTCGCGCGATGCCGACCGCAAGACCCGCCAACATGCTATCCCCGCAACCCACGGTGTTCTTGGGGTTGATTCGCGGCGGCTTTCCCCAGTATATACCTTGCGCGCATGCCATCACCGCGCCTTGCGCGCCAAGAGAAAGCACTACCATCGGGATGCCACCCCGATGCAATTCATACGCCGCCTCCGCAAGCCCTTCACGAGAACTGGGTATGCTACCGATAAGCTGCGTCAGCTCATCCGTGTTTGGCTTGATCAATGTCGGGCGGGCACGCAACGCGTTTTTCAACGATACGCCACTGGTATCTAGCAGTACAGGCTTGCCGGCATCGTGGCACAGCCGGATCATCACTTCGTATGCATCCGCTGGAACCCCTTTTGGCATGCTGCCAGAGATCGTCACGACATCCGCATTGGGCAGTTGGCGCTGGAAATCCATGAAAAACCGTGCGGATTCATATTCTTCGACCAGCGCGCCTGGCTCAAGGTATTCCGTACTCATGCCGCAGGAAGCATCCCAAATGTTAATGCAGTTGCGCGTTTCAGCCGCAATTCGCGTAAATGCCTTTCGGATCTCCGGTTGTGTAATCAACGATTCGAAATATTGCCCGGTAAACCCGCCGATAAAACCCATCGCGGTAACAGGCTCGCCCAGTTTTGCTGCCACGCGCGATACGTTCATGCCTTTACCACCTGCTGTATTGATCACTTCCTGTACACGCATCACGCTGTAGAGCGTCTGCTTTTGCAGCATGTACAGTTTATCGATGGAGGTGTTCAGCGTTACAGTCAATATCATTGTGATTCCTCATTCGTTGATCAGCATGACTTTTCCATGAACCTGCGCAGGCTCCCGGTAGAGTGCGAAAGCCTCGGCCGCCTGATGGAGGGGAAAGGTACGGAAAATAAACGCAGGGTCGAAGCGCAAGGCTCCGGTTGCAAAATAATGCGCGGTTAAATCCCATTCGCGGCCTGGGAAAGGAGCAGAATAGCTCATCCAACTGCCAGTCAGCGTGAACTCCTTACGGTTCATACACTCCCACTGCCGAGGCGAAAAAGTGAGATCGGTATGCGGTGTGCCAATGAAGCAAACACGCGCTTTATTCGCCGCGAGTTCGAAGGCTAATCGCATGGTATCCGGGTTTCCCGCCGTCTCCAATACGCTGTCAAATCCTTCTCCGCCCGTAAGTGCCATGGCCTGCTGAAGATGCTCGCTGCTCAGGGTGTTGACTGCGTCATCCGCGCCCATTTGTTTCGCCAGCGCCAGGCGGCTTTCATCAATATCAAACGCAACCAGCTTTTTCGCGCCGAATATCTTCGCCCACTGCAATGTAAAAATGCCAATTGTGCCGCAGCCCAGCACCGCCACCGTTCCCCCGCCACGATAATCCGCTTGCAGGAGGCCGTGAAGCGCCACGGTGGAAGGCTCGAACATGGCGGCTTGTTCGTACGGGATGGATGCGTCATACTTAACCGCGTTACGGGCTGGCAGCACAACATATTCCGCGAAGCTGCCCTGTTCCCGGCTGCCAATAAAGCTGTAGTTTTTGCATAACGCGTAGTGACCCCGTTGGCAATCATCACAGGTCATACAGGGGACCAGCGGAGCGCCGCTTACGGTATCCCCGATGGCAAACCCTTGCACACCTTCGCCGATCTCTGTAACGTCCCCGCTGAACTCATGTCCCAAAACCACTGGGTAAAAATGCGCGCCGTGATGCAGTACACGTGGCACATCACTACCGCAAATGCCTGTTGCCCGAACGCGTACTTTCACGGTGCCCGGACGTATCCGCGGGGTCTCCCACTCCTCAAAGCGGATATCCTCATTGCCATGTAACACAGCCGCTTTCATGAATGCCTCCTTACTGAAGTTCCCTTTCGCCCATCATGGGCGCAAGCTTCTTATACAATTCCCGATAAACGCTATAACCCGCGTGGTAGATTTCCATATTAGCGGCATCCGGCATATGGATGCGTTTGACAGTGACTGTGCTCGCCGTTGCCTGATCAAAGCTGCTGTAAACGCCGACCCCCACGCCCGCAAGAATTGCCGCCCCAAGCGTGGTGGCCGTATCGCTTGCGGGCACTTCAATACACCGCCCGGTCACATCCGCTTTGATCTGGGTCCAAACCACGCTGTTCGCACTGCCACCCATGGCGCGCAATGTGCCTGTGGTAGCCCCTGCTTCCCTTGCCGTCTCAACATTATGCCTTAACGCGTACGCAACCCCTTCCATGACCGCGCGGATCAGATGCGCGCGCGTCTTGGAAAAACCAAGTCCAAAGAAAACACCGCTAGCGTTCGGGTTCCAAATCGGGCTGCGTTCGCCGGCCATGTATGGTAAAAACACAACGCCTTCGCTGCCCGCGGGCACAGTAGCGGCCAAGTCACTCATCTGAGCAAAGCTTAACTCAGGACAAACCGTTTCCCTAAGCCACTTAAGCGCACCACCGCCACCTGTTGTACCGCCCTGTAAAAGCCATCGATCAGGCACTACATGGTAACTGAGTATAAGTTTGGGGTCTGCCAAAAACCGATCGATGCACAAGCTCATACCACCCGCCTGCCCTCCCTGTTCTTGTGTTTGACCGGGCTTAACGACCCCTGCCCCCAGCGTTCCGCAGGCGGCATCCAGCCCTCCGGCAACGACCGGGGTTCCTTGCGCAAGCCCTGTACGGCGAGCCGCTTCCTCGCTGACATGGCCTACTACCTCGTGACAGGCAAATAGCGGCGGCAGGTGCTGCGGATTAATCCCAAGCCGACGTGCCATCGACGTATCCCACATGCCTTGGCGCATATCAAAACAGTACATGCCGTACCCTTGCGAAACATCCTGCGTAAAGGCACCCGTAAGTCGCTGTACAATGAAGCTGTTTGATTGCAAAAAAAACGCAGTCTTACGATACACCTCAGGCATCCTGTTTTTATACCACAGGATTTTTGGCAATGAATAACTGGGTTGGATTGGGTTGCCGCAAAGCGCAAAGAGTTCGTCCGCAGGAACGCTTCTGATGATTTCATCACATTCCGCGCGAGCACGTGTATCCGTCCATATGGGCGTGTTACACAGTACTGACCCCTCCGCATCCAAGGCAATGGCTGACCAGCTTTGGCCATCTACACCAATGGCGGCAATATCGCTCCGCTTTACACCGCTAGTCGAAAGCACATCCTGAATCGCCTCACACACGCCTGCCCACCAATCCTGGGGGTTCTGTTCCGCCCAGCCGGGCGCAGGATACAGTATAGGATATGCACGAATGGCCTGCGCCTTAACAGACCCGTCCACATGGAAAAGCGCAACCTTGCAGGCGGATGTGCCTACATCGATACCCAGAGTATACACAGCCATCGCTAAGCCTTTCCAGCCGAACCGCAAACGGTGATCAGCTCCATGACGCGCGCCTTTACCGCCTCACGACCTGCGGCAAGGTAAGCTTTGGGGTCAAAATTGCTTGTATTTTCTAAGATATGCGCACGAACCGCATTGCTGAAGGTAATGCGCAATTCGGTTGCGTAATTCACTTTGCAGATTCCCTTCTGAATGCACATGCGTACCGTCTCATCCGGTACGCCGCTGGTACCATGCAAAACAAGGGGTATCGAAAGCACGTTTCGAATTTCTTCCAACCGCTTTATATCCAGCTGTGGTATACCTCGATAGACCCCGTGCGCAGTCCCGATTGCCACCGCCAGGCTGGAAATTCCCGTACACTGTGCAAATTCAACAGCTTCAGCTGGGTCGGTATACTGCGGCTTTGCTTCATGGTCATCTTCTTTGCCCCCGACGGTGCCCAATTCAGCCTCCACGGGAATCCCGCATGCCATTTCTACAACGCTGCGTGTAAGCGTAACGTTACCACTAAAAGGCAGCAGAGAACCATCGATCATCAGCGATGTATACCCTTCCCGCACGCATTGTTCGGCGAGCGCAAGGCTGTTGCCGTGATCCAAATGCAAGGCGACCGGTATGCTCACATCCCGTGCCATACGGCTTACCATACCGGCAAACACACTCGGGGGTGCATATCGTAAGGTGCCGGATGTGGTTTGTATCAACACCGGGGCATTCAGCTCCGCCGCAGCGGCAATTACGCCTTGCGCCATTTCCATATTCTCCACGTTAAACGCACCCACAGCATATTGACGGCGTTGTGCATCCAGCAACAGTTCTTTCGATGATAGCAATGGCATAAAACCCACTCCATTTACGTAACGTTTCGCTATTGAACAGTATATTCAAAACCATGCAATCTGTCAAGGTTATTGAGGGATTTTCGATGGTTTGCTCATAACGATTCGACATACGATGGTTGTATTCAAAGTGCTTCTTTGCTATAATGAGAACGTTCATCAGTGAATCCTAGGAAATACGGAGGGCGTATGCGATGGCAGCCACAATGAAGGATATCGCCAGAGTCACGGGCCTGGGGCTTGCGACGATATCAAAATACCTCAACGGCGGTACCGTACGCCCGAAGAACAAAAAGCTAATTGAAAACGCGGTACGAGATCTGCATTTCGTACCTAACGAATTCGCCAGAAGCTTAAAAACCAGTCAGTCCCGCACTGTTGGTGTGGTAATTCCAGAGCTTGGCAACCAGTTTATCACATCCATCATCACTTCCATGGAAGATATCCTGCGCAAACATGACTATGCCGTCATTGTTTGCGATTGCCGAACAGATGCCAAGCGTGAAAAGGATGCTGTCACTTTTCTGGTGCATAAACGTGTGGATGGACTCATCAGCATGCCAACCGATACCACGGGCGCGCACCTTCAGCCCGCGCTGGATGCCGGGATTCCCATCGTTCTCGTGGATCGTATGCTCAAGAGCTTGAATGGTCTGGTAAGTGCCGTTGTGGTAGACAATGTGGATGCCGCGGAAAAGGCGACTCGGTTCTTGCTGCAATCCGGCCATGACGAGATTGGGTTGATTCTCGGGAATGAAGGTATCTATACCACCCAAAAACGGCGCGAAGGTTACCTCAATGCATATGCGGAGTTTCATTGCAAACCCCGCGAGGAGTTAATCCGTTTCAGTGATTATACGATGGATGGCGGCTATGCCGCTATGAAAGCGTTGTTAGCGCAAAAAACGCAGCCGACAGCAGTCTTCGTGACCAATTTCGAAATGACACTCGGCGCGATGCTCGCGCTCAATGAGGCACAATTGAAGGTTCCCGATCAGATTTCGTTCATCGGCTTTGATAAGTTGGATCTTTTCGGAGCTGTTTTTCCCAACCTCACATTGGTCAAGCAGCCGCAGAACGCCATCGGCGAGTGTGTTGCCAAACAGCTGCTTCGCCTGCTTACCGACGCTTCCTCCGGTCCATTGCACCAGATCATCACGCTGTCCACACAACTGAATGAAGGCAGCAGTACCCGCATCATTCAAAAACCACAGTAAGTGCAGTATGCATTGCGGTACTCCTTGCCCCTGCATTCTTATATCCGTTTTTAGATATGCGTTCATTTGCATAACGTTCTCCTTCTTCCTGTTGTTCATCTCCTGAACAAAACTCCTGAACAAAACGCCATCATAACTTGTCCGCTTCCTGCCGATATGGTAAAATGATACCATTGTTATGTTATCGTTTCATAATTTGCATGGCTCTGCGGCGCTTCCCCAAAGGAGCTTCCAGCACGCGACAAACAGCCGGATGAGCCGTCGCATCCTTCTGCATCGCTGTACAGACTGGGACGCTGTACTGTGAGCCCAATGGATAAGGGGAAAACCAAACACGCCCTTTACCCATCCATCGTTCGAATGGGACGCCTTGACAGAAGAACATGCTCCCGGTGAGCAATCGACAAGCAAGGAGGGTATCCAATGAGAAAGGTGACCTGTGCTATTCTGGTGCTAATGATGCTGACAATCGTAACCGTTCCTATGGCCATTGCCAGTGTTCCTGATGAAATACCGCAGGATCTGGGTGGTAAAACCTTCTATGGATACCTTGTTGGGCTTAAGGATCAATTCATGCCCAAAGCGGTTTTTCAGGATGCCGTAAAGTATAACGATCAGGATCGTGAGCAGGCGCGAAAGGCTGCCCTGCTGTTGATTGACGCAACAACACAAAAAATGACGGAATCCGGCGAGGACCCCTATTACCTGTACCTGCGTGCCTTTGCCTATGAACTACTCTATCAGGATAGCGGCGATAAAGCCGTTCAAGCGTTGGGGCTTGCGGATTATCAAAAGACCATTGAAGCAGGCGGCGCCTACGCGCAAGCGGATTATGACCGTTTAGACACCATGCAGGTTCAGGCAGCTCCGCTGGCATGGCAGATGCCGCAGATGCTCACGCTTGCGGAGATCGGCGATGTTCTGGGGATTCCAGCCGAAGATTTGCTTTGTCTGGTAACGCCTTATCAAACCAGCGACGCAAGCCGTGTCGGTGCGGGCTACAGCCTACGCGCCGCCTCTGACCACGCCGATACTGCCATCGATGTGCTGGCTGATCCCTTGGGGGGGAAAGCGCGTTATGATGTGCTCAAGAGCTTCGCATTCCTGAAAACCACTGCCACACTCAAGAAACTCGGGGATGAAGCCCTCCTCATCGGCATGCGCAATCTATATAATGACCCGAGGCGCTACACTACTGCGCTTGTGCGCAAGGATGAATTGGTCATTCAGGTACGCATTCCTGATGCCTATTGGCGAAATGAGCTTGGGGTCGATCCGGCGCAAGTAGCGCCCGCCATCGCAAAGAAACTGCTTGCGAACCTGTACGATGATGAACGCACACTTCCCAGCATGGCCGATATTGAACTCCTTCAGGCTCCCGCAGCTTTGGTGTTGGATACTGGCTTGCCGGATTCGTCCGTACCGGATGCAATGCCTGCGGATTTGGAAGGGAAAACCGAGTATGGATATGTAGTGGATATCCGCAAGCAGTACTTGCCCGCAGGTGTGTTTGCGGATAAGGCTCGTACAGAGGCGGAGCGTAACAACGCAAGGCGCGCGATTCGCCTGATCACGGATATTCTGGCCAATCGTTTTGACGCCTATGGCTTGAATCCGTATGAATTGGAGATACGCGGTGCTTGCTATGCCGCTGCCTTTGCCGATACCGGGGTAACGGCATACCGCAAACTGGCCATCAATGACTACAAGCAAGCCATGAGTGACGGCTACCTGTTTGCCAAAGGGGATTATGATCGACTGGCAACGCCATTGCTGCTTTCCATGGCAGAAATGCCCGCGGGTACTTCCGATGAAAACGTGATGCTGTTACAACAATGGCTTAATCAAGCCGGTTATAAGGTACGTGAGACCTCTACTCTGGACAAGGCAACCATTAAAGCAATCAAAGCCTACGAGAAGGACAGCGCCCTTACGCCGGATGGCGTGCCAGATATCGCTTTCCTCCTGTCTTTGTATAGTAAAGTGGATGATATGGACACAAACCTCCCAGGGGAAACCTAAGCGCCTATCGTAATGCTCTGGCTGCGGCGCTATACGCCCCGCTCTCTCCAACTTGCCTATGCTTGTTCGTTTTGACTGGTTTTCAGTGTGCTGTTATGGTATAATGGACACTGCCGATTGGTATGATGCTGCGGATTCATTCGCAGCATCATACCAAATGGGATATGTTCTGCATGCTCACGTTATCTGTGAACGCATCATACACTTTTATGCGCTTTTCACGTACAGCGCAACACGGCTGCCCGGGCATGGGTGCCAATCATTCATCGTGAGGGATCAGGAATGCAAGAATTTACAGTGGATCTCCTTCTAGTAAAGCACTTCAACAATCGTATGGAAATGGGCGCCGCCGCTGCTCGCGAAGCAGCTGAGACGCTCCGCCGTGTTATCCACCAAAAAAGGCACGCCGTTGTAATGTTTGCGGCTGCTTATTCGCAGCAAGAGGTGCTGGCCGGGCTGATAACCGCAGATGTGGACTGGGCTAGCGTAACCGCCTTCCACATGGATAATTACATCGGTCTGCCCGAGAGTGCCCCGCAGCAATTCTCGAATTTCCTGACCCGGCATCTGTTTAGCAAGCTGCCCTTTGGTCAAGTACACCTGATGGGCAATGCCGAGTCGGACGCGCCCCGTTATGCCGCTTTACTCCGGGATAACCCGATTGATGTTTGCTTCATGGGCGTTGGCGAGAATGGCCACATCGCCTTTAACGACCCCCACGTGGCGGATTTTCATGATCCTTTGCTTGTCAAGCCCGTCACGCTGGATTTGGTATGCCGAAACCAGCAGGTTCGCGATCAATGCTTTGCCACTTTAGCGCTTGTGCCGCAGTACGCCCTGACGGCCACCATACCGGCGTTGTTTTCGGCGCGTGAAATCTTCTGTGTGGTTCCAGCGACACCCAAAGCAGAGGCAATCCGCCATATGCTCAAAGAGCCTGTCAGCGAGGCATGCCCCGCTTCCATCCTGCGCCGTCATCCATCCGCGCGCCTATATTTGGATGCGGATTCCGCCTCTCTGCTTTGACCCAACACAAATGCAGCATCATGCGCCGCTGTTTTTCACGTTAGCTGCTTTCATAAGGCTAAACGATCACAAGCCATAACCGATACCGCTTGTTTTGCCATATAAAACGCGTGATCGCTTGCATCAATCAGGGGAGGCTGTAGAGCATGGCACAGGTGGGCAAAGATACCTACCAGCCGTATCGCGAATCACTTGCGGGCGATTATTCCGTCAGGCATAAACGCACTTTCTCCAACGAAAAATCCCAGTTTCATATTCACAACGAATTTGAGGTGCTGCTGTCCCTCAGTGCCGGGTTAAAGCTGAATACTGGCAACAAGACCTACATTCTGCCCCATTATTCCTTGATGCTCTTTAACAATATGGATCTGCATCTGCTCAGCCTAATGAGCCCCAATACCGAAAACGATCGTTACGTGATGTATTTTAAGCCTGCGTATATCCACGGGCTTTCCACCGAAAATACCGATCTGCTCGAATGCTTCATGCTGCGCCCCTTCCCCGACGCAAACATCCTGACCTTGAACGCTTCTACCGCGCAAGGGTTGGCGGCATCGCTGGATCGGATAATCACACTGCAATCAACGCAGGAAGAGATGGCATACGGAAGAGATTTACAAACCAAGTTGCTGCTGGCGCAGTATCTCCTTGATGTGAACTGTCTCTACCGGAAGCAGCACGGCATCACCACCCCAACAACCAGCCGCAATTACCGTACCATCTATTCAATCCTAAACCACATACACATGAATTACGCGGAGGATATCAGCCTTGATCAACTCGCACGGCAGTTTTTCCTCAACAAATACTCCATGTGCGACCTCTTTAGGGAAATCACGGGCATGTCCCCTTTACAATACCTGATTAATTGCCGCTTGATGAAAGCGCGGGAGTTGTTGCTTCATGGCATGGCGGTTGACGAAGTGTGCGGCCGTGTCGGCTACAATAATCTCTCCCATTTCAGCCGCGCCTTCAAAATGAAAGTCGGCGTAAGTCCTAAACAATACCAAATGAACGGGCACGATTCACGAAAACATCCGCGGTAGCGTTCTGCATGGTGTATCACGTCAAAAGGCGACCCATGGCACGGGTCGCCTTTTGATGATTATGGAAACAAGAATTGTTACTCGCAGTATCTATTTGATCTGATCAAAGAAACTGCCTCACGCTTGATAACTTCAGGCGTAATGGTTATCGCATCCCTTTCACGCATCCATGCATTGTGGGCCAAAACATTGCAGCATAACAAGCGGTTTGCCATGCGCCGCCAAAAAGGAAATGCAGTCGATCCCCGCGGGTATAAAATATTGCTCCGCTTGCCGAATCCGCAATGCCTCCCCCGCACATGTCATTTCCCCTTCGCCGGAAAGGATATAAAGTCCGCTGAACTGCGGTTTGCAAGACAAGGTAAGCGTATCCCACACCTGTACACGATTCATTGCGAACATTTGGGTGTGTCCGTATCCAATCAAGGCAGTCACCTGACCGCCCTCCTCTGAAACCAGCAAACGCGGTTTAACAAAGTAACGTGCTGCGATCTGCGCACGGGATTGTGGTTCGTAATGGAAACACTGGAACATCCGCTCAAAGCCAAGCCCTTGGTGGCACATCCCATCCGCCACAGAAAGGCCGGATGGGGTTGTGCGCTCCACGCGGATGGTATAATCTGTTGGCTCCTGAATTTCCGCGAGAAAACACCCCGCGCCAATCGCATGCGGAACCCCTCCCTCGATCAGGATGGTATCTCCAGCCTTAACGGGGAAGCGGTGTAAACACGCCAGCATACCGGGGATATCCTGCGCCGCAAACAAGCTTCGCCACTTCGCTTCGGTCGTGTCCTGCGTAAAACCCAGATAGATGCAGGGGGATTCCGCTCTGAGTTCACGCCCACCCAGTATATGCCAACACTCGGTTTTGCCGTATGCGCTTTGAAACAGTTTGTTTGCCTGATCCCGATCCGGATGCACTTGTATGGTAAGCCTCTCTGCCGCATCTATCAACTTGACCAGTACACCAGGCTGCGCGCCGTGCGCGGCAACATGCAACGCCCCCAGCGCGCCCACTGCATTGCGTTCCAGCCACGCCTTCAACGTTTCCCCTGTATTGAACAGGTGAGACATTCCTTCCCTGGCGACATCTTCCCGTCCCGCGTTGCGTGCCGTTACCGTTGAAAGGATCCACTCTTCGGGGAAATGTCCATCCTCCCCCGCTTCGTTATGCAACGCACTGATGGCTTTCCCGCCCAAATACGTACGCCACGCCCGGGGATTATCCAGCTTGATCGGCCGCTGCTCATATATCATGGTATGCCTCAAAAATGCCGGGTCTGACCGGTTGGTTTGTGCACCTCATCCAGATAGGCGTTGCCGCGCTCGGCATCCGGGATGAAATCGATCCAGATATAGTGCGCTACTTCATTACCTGTTACGCTCACACCATGGTTACTGCCCAGGGGGATATGCAGCAGTGTATCCGCGCCCATGGGGTATTGGATGTCGTCGATCAGCAGCGTCATCCTGTTTTCCGGAAAACTAAAGAAGAATTGATCCAACAGTGGATGCTCGTGTTGACCAATCAGATCGTCCGCATAGGTTTCCACGCTGCCCATAGCAAAGCGCGGCAGCATACGATGCGGGATAATCGCTCTGCTGATGGTTTTCTCGCTCTTAAACGGATCCCGGTATTGCATTGCGTCCGCATAGCGTTGGGTAATCGGGAACAAAGCCGCCTTTTCCCGCAGTTCATCCCAATCCGTCTCGACTAATGCCCAACGAATTTCAAGCAGGTGCGCCGTCTGCGCTACCTTTACCTCCGCAGCCTGCTCCGGCAACGGCACAAACACCGCTTTTTGCGCGTACAGCCATTCTTTGTCACCAATCGAAAAACGCACTTCGCCCTGGCAAAGAAACAGGATACGCAGGAAGGATGGATCAGCCATAAACTGCACCACATCGCCAGCCGGTAAAACATGATGGTACACCGTCGCCCCGGGGATTTCCCCATGCAGCATGCGCTCGCTGGCGCGCGCGGCGTTTACAAGATTGAGCGTTACCGCAGCTATGTTCTTTGGATTCATGAAGGTGCCTCCCTTTCTATATGGTTACACAAGAGTTCAGTCAGCCGCATCATCACCATTGACGGCCAACACCCGATCCACCACCAGTTGCCGGAACTCAGGACTCAACATGGCAAAATATGCCGTGAAACCCGTGACGCGCACCACCAGATCAGGGAAGTTGGCGGGGTTTTTGTGTGCTTGCAGGATTGTCTGTTTATCGATGATGTTGATATTCAGCAATGTATTGCCAGTTTCCAGAATGGTACGGATCATGCTGGTCATTTTTTCGATACCCTCCGCATTGCCAGCAATGCCCGGATCCAGCTCCAGCTGAACTGGCGCACAGTTTCCATAGCCAGGCTGAATGCTGGCAATGGCGTTGGCCATGGCAGTGACTGCGCCATCCTTGCGAAAGCCAGCCGTTGGGTTAGCCCCATGGTTGATCGCCTCCCCGTTGCGACGCCCATTGGGGGTGGCGCGTACATGCGTGCCGAAATCCAGCGTATTGGCCCAGCTGAACCAGCCGGGGATGAAATTCAGTCCCGGGTGCTTGACACATTCTTCGCGTACAAGATTAGTAAACAGGGCACTAACCCGCACTGCCCATGCGTCACCAAGCGTATCGCCCCCGCAGTAGCGCTCACAGTGCAACATCATTTGCCGTAGATACTCCCCGTCGATATCATTCCAGTTTTGGGTAAGCTGACGCGTGAGCGCCTGCCATGTGATTTTACCTTCACGTTCAATGCGCTGCTCACAGGCGGCAAAGCTATCCGCCACGGTAGCGATGCCCGCGCCATCGATGCACATGTTAAAGTACTGTGCACTCTTGGTAACATCCAGCCCTGTTTCCACGGGTCCCTGGCTGAGCAGGTTACACACAAGTTCCGGTTCGTTTTGATCCTGCCAGGTGAGGTGAAACTGTATTCCGGCAGCCGTGGTATGCACAGCACGTGCCAAGTGCTTTTCAAAACGCTCCCACAATACCGTGGTGGAGGGTTTCGCATCCTGTTCCATCATTTCAAAAAAGGCGACTTCAAACACCTTTGCAGTGTTGATTTTCACCAGATCATTAAGCGTATACTCCATGCCCGGGATACTCATCCAGCTGCATCCGGCTGCCAGCCGCTTGCGTGCCAGCGTCTGATCATAGCCGCAACGCATAAACCCCTGTACCAGACTGTTATCTCCCGAAAAGCGCGGCCATCCATTCTTGTTCTTGAACAGGTACGCAACCGAGCGACGGAAGAAGTCTTCATTCATATGGTCATGCACGCGCACCGTCAGGTTACAGGCGATGTTGATCCAATCCGCCGCTTCCAGAATCAGGTAACTGACGGGGCTTGCTAAGTCTTTGCCATGCTCATCGGGTCCGGCCAGCTGGTAATAGCGTGTATCATTTAAGAACAGACAGGCGATGTAGAATTTGGCGGTTTCATCATCAATCAATCCCATGGCGATATCATGCTCATAGAACGGACGCAGCAATTCATCCAACTGACCACCGGAGGGACCGCGATTGTACAGACGGCTAAAGAAACTGAACCAGCACATCCATTGGATGCAATCACGCAGTGTTTCCGGCTTGTCCTCAGCAATTTTGTAGTTTACAGCCGCCATCTCTTGCAGGTTTTGCGCCAGTGCTGGGTTTTGCTCCAGCTCTGCAAGCTGCCTCAATTCAGTGCTGACGCGCTTGAGAAAGGCGATAATCGCTT
>Ga0351921_1072_pt1 | contig 15791 bp, 6 predicted proteins | sample BONcelHT113001C9_FD_206869 | JGI IMG/M metagenome (GOLD analysis project Ga0351921, IMG submission 206869) | Enriched cells from coal bed in the Powder River Basin, Montana, United States - BONCAT cells T11 rep2 HSBNCT.T11.300.1.C9 ... | reverse complement strand
ACGATGAATCTGTATCTGTTTAATGCGAACCTCCTGACATAAAAGATTCTGCCACTTTTCAGTTAGCAGACTAAAGAGGTGATCATCAGCAATGACTGCATCAACCACAACAAACTCTTCCATATTCAGATCAAGTTGCTTTCGCATATCCTGCAGCCGCCTGATAAGTTCTCTGGTATACCCTTCTGATTCTAGATCCGGTGTAAGTGTTACATCAACATACACGGTAGCATCAGGCATATCTGCAGAGAAGATATTTTCAGGCATCAACTGATGGAACATCACATGTTCTGAGGTGATGACAAATTCACCCGATTCCTCCAGACTTGCTACACCGGATCGCTCAAGTTCTGCTCTGAGTGCCGTCCCATCGGCAGCTTCAATAAGGCCTTTCACCTTTGGTCCGTTTTTGCCAAATTCAGGACCTACCTTTTTCATAACTGGTTCTGCCCGCCATCCGATACGATCCCAGGCTCCCCTGATAATGGTTATTTCACGAGAATTTGCCCGATCTTTTGCAAGGTCAGCCATAATTACCAGAGCCTGCTCAACAACGTCAGATTCAGCCACTACTGTTACGGTACCGACTGGCCAACGAAGTTTTCGCTTTCCTGTCTGTCGTGCATTTGCCATTGCCTCATCAAATGACCGGATGACACTCATTCGAACTTCAAGATCTTCATCTATGAGTCGTGCTTCTCCTTCATACCATGAAAGCATATGGATAGAAACCGGGTCGGCAGGGAGACGGAGATTGCCATATATCTCTTCAGCTATGTGTGGAGCATAAGGTGCAAGGAGTCTGCATAGGGTTCGCAGGCAGTAATAGATTGTTTCATAGGCATATTTCTTGTCTATGGACTCCTCTTCCTGCCACATTCTTGGTCTGACAATCTGGACATACCATCTGGAAAGATCCTCTAATACAAAGTTCATAAGAGCCCGGCTAAGACGATGAAGATTATATTCTTTCATCTCACCAGTTACCTGTTTTGCTATGGTGTTTATCCGGGATATAATCCACCGGTCTTCATCAGGCATCTCACGAAGTGACCGTGCAATATAATCCGGAGTCCATACTCCTTCAGAAGACGGAGTAAACCCATCAAGTATCATGTAAGGAAGTGGGAACCGATATACATTCCAGAGAATATTGATAGTCCGGTTAACGGTAGAGACTCCATCCCAGTTGAATTTGAGATCTTCCCAGGGTGCATTAGAAGAGAGAATATATAGCCTGAGAACATCTACTCCAAACTTTTCCACTACTTCTTCAGGACTTACCACATTCCCAAGACTCTTGCTCATCTTTCGGCCATCAGCATCCAGGGCGAACCCGTGCATCAGAACACTCTTATATGGTGATCGATTGAATGCAATCGTTGAAGCACCAAGTTGAGAATAGAACCATCCACGAGTCTGATCTTGTCCTTCTGTGATAAAATCTGCAGGCCAGAGTTTTTCATATGCCTCAGTTTTCCCTGGGAATCCAATTGTTGCCCAGGAAGCCATAGCAGAATCAAACCACACATCAAAGATATCTTCGACACGGTTCATTGACCCCCCACATGAACAGGCAAATGTAATCTCATCAACATATGGCCGGTGAGGATCTGTCAGATTAGATCCGGCTGCTTCATTCAGTTCAGCCATCGTGCCAAAGACCATCTGTTTTTTACATTCAAAGCATTCCCAAACTGGAATTGGGATCCCCCAGTACCGTTGCCTGGAGATACACCAGTCACGGGCATCAGATACAAAATCATGGAACCTGGCACTACCTGCCCATTCAGGATACCAGGTTGTAGCTTTGATCTCTCCAAGCATCTGCTCTTTTATCTTTGGAATAGAAATGAACCATTGTTCAGTTGCCCGGTAAATGATGGGCGTCTTACACCGCCAGCAGTGACCATACCGATGAACAATTTTCTTCCTTGCAAGAAGATAAGATCCAAGCGACTCCAGAATTTTTTCGTTTGCATCACGGACAAAGTGACCTGCAAACGATCCTCCCTCTTCAGTATAATACCCTGCTCCATCAACAGGACAAAAGATACACAGACCCTGCTCCATCCCAAGAAGATAATCATCCCATCCATGACCTGGAGCAATATGAACCATACCGGTATTGTCCATCTCAACAAATCCGGCGATAACAACCTTATGCTCTATTTCTTTCTGACGAGGAACGAGATCAGCCAGAGGAGAAGAGTACCGTGTTCCTGCAAGTTCTGCTCCGGTCTTCTTCTCAATAATTGAAAAGTCCTGATACCTGCCTTTCTTTAAGACATCTGGGACAAGATCCTCTGCAATCCAGAGGAATTCAGTCTTGCCGTCTTTTAGTCCGGCTACCTTTGCATAAATAAAGTCTTTATCTACCGCTACTGCTACATTGGCCGGAAGGGTCCATGGCGTTGTAGTCCAGATAACCAGATATTCATCATCTTTGCCAATAATTGGAAATTTGACAAAGAGGGAGGGGTCCTCTTCATCCCAGTACTCAACCTCTGAGTCTGCGATTGCAGTTTCGCATCGGGGACACCAGTTTACTACCCGGTGACCTCGTTCAAGAAGTCCTTTTTCATGAGCCTTTTTTAATGTCCACCAGGCAGCCTCAATGTAATCAGGTGTGATTGTCTGATAGGGATTTTTAAAGTCCATCCAAACACCAAGTGCCTCGAACTGGTCTGACATGATATCTTTATGAGAAAGGGCAAATTGCTTACATTTCTCAATAAATGCACCTATGCCATATGCCTCAATATCTTTTTTATTTTCAAATCCCAGTTCATGTTCAACTCTGACTTCTATGGGCAGACCATGCATGTCATATCCGGCACGGTCAACGACATCAAGTCCTAACATTCGGTGGTACCGGAGAATACTGTCTTTAAGAATCTTATTCCAGGCAGTTCCCAGGTGAATGTGTCCGGTGGTATATGGTGGACCATCTACAAAAAACCAGGGCTTATTCCCTTTATTCTGATCTTTTACCCGGTCATAGATCGAATCCTTTGTCCAGAATGAACGAACAGAAAGCTCGATCTCTTTTGCATTATAACTACTCATAACCTCGCGCAAAGATACCCCTCGAAAATTCCTTTATCAATTTGACCTGACCATACAAAGGTCTTTGCGGTCATGATAATAAGCGAGGTAATATTTGTATGACTTTATCAGGAATAAGAGATAAAAAAAGAGTGATTTGAAGGATAAATTGAGATATCAGGTAAAAAGGTTACCACCCACCTGCTCCTCCGCCTCCAAATCCACCCCCACCACCAAATCCTCCACCGCCTCCTCCAAACCCAGACCCGTCGGATGATGGAGGGGTGAATGCAGTCACTGGAGTAAACGCAGAATACAGAAGAGCAGGAGCGATAATGCTGTTTGAATAACCTGTGGAAAATTCTGGAAGATTTACCTGAAGATCATTCATTGTCTTTACAACACGGTCTCCAACACCAAGTGCAGTTCCATATACGAGCCAGTCTCCCCACATTACAATATCTGCGGGTGCATACCGCCTTATTAGAGCAGCATCAGAGAGAAAGGATCTAAATGAATCCCAACGGAGTTTTTCAGCATATGTATCATCTTTCCACCGGCCAAATAGCGTTGCAGGAAAGACAAAGGCAATAATTCCTTCAATAAATGCAAAAATGGTCATAATTACTGCAGAAAATGAAAGAATGGCATTACTCCCTGCTATCCATGAAAAAGCAGATACAAGCGCCCATATAAGGGGAATAATAATCAGAGGGGTGATATATCCTCTTCCGTCCTCAATATATCTACTATCAAGAGCACTACTTGAGTATGAAGTCAGCCCGTTTAATTGGTCCTGGTACGCGCTGACTATTGTCTCGATACTTTTATCTGATTTTGCATTATCCGCCATTTCAGCAAGTTTAGCAGTATCAATAATATCATTTTCGGCAATTCGACCAAAAGTATTCAGGACAGTTTGTTCGTATGCATCATCTGATGACGTTTTAAGAAGTGTAATCGTTAGATCTTTTCCTTCCGGATTTTGATCTATTCTTATAAATTTGCGGCGATGCATATCAAGTAAGGTTGCGTAGAGGCCTTCTTTTCCAAAACTCTGTGGATCACCGGCAAAAATCAGAGTAACCATCCAGGGTTTAAGCGTTGGATCTGGAAGTACACTTAAATGTTCAGGTACTATGAAAGGTTTTTCTCTTCCTTTTCGATACCAGATAACAAATAAAAGTGGAGGAAAGCAGATAAGTAGAAGTAATGCAACCTGATATGAGAGACCAGGCAGGATTCCAAATATGGAATTATACCATGGATTAGCCGCTCTGACTTTTTCTTCAAGATTTTCCTGCCCTATATCACGTAATCTGCCATGAATGGTATCAGCAGTTCCTCTATTCAGAAGTAGTTCAAACCCGATCGGAACATTTTCCTGAACTGATCCGGTTATGATATAAAATGAACCTGATTGCGATACTTTCAGCGTTGTAGGGCGCACGAATAATTCTTTAACACCTTCAGAAGGTATTGTAATTGAAATATCTGAATACGGAATATGGTCTGTTGCAAGGTTGATATTCAGGTGGTCAGCATCCGCTCCACGGTTTATAATTGGAGAAATTTCCCAGGTATAGGTAACCGGCCAGGTTCCAGGGCTATAATATTCGGAATAATACGCACCTGCTTCATTATTTTGAGCCCTGTTTTTAATTAGCGCAATAACATCAGGATTTACTCCTTCAACGTGAACTACTCCTGCATAATCTTTAAGGTACGCATGTGCTTTATCTGGTACAACAGAAGAGATAAGGGCAATATTTGCATTATCAGATCTGCCAAATGATACTAATTCTTCAAAATTCCGATTTAGACTCCGGTAGGTAGATGGGACCTTAACATCATAGAGATATGTCTCCTTCAATGTCCCATCAAAAGAATATGACGCAGAATATTCAGAAACAATGAGATCACCCTCAAAAAGAGTAAGAATCAATATTCCAGACAGGACTCCTAAAATACTAAATACTATAGCTGCAGTGAGTACAAGAGCAAGTTGACGTGTTTCTCCCATAATTACCCCTCTTTTTGGTATCGCCAGAAATAACATGAACCATACTCACTTTTTTCACCGGGTTTCATAGATAAAAGTATTTTTTCAGCATGTTTCTCACAGACGATATACGAACAACATCCAAGGATTTGCATACCGATAGCTGGTTTTCCGCATAGCTGACAGGATTCATTATTATTCATATGTACAAATTACTCCCTTCATATCATATAAATAACAGTATAATTTCTGGTTGGTATGAAAAAATTGAATCGAAAAACGTATTTAAGATATTATATATTGTTATCTGGAGAGTGACTTTGAATCATTTTTCTAATTTCGGCAATTATTTCTGAAAACTCTTTAGCATCACCTTCCTGTTTTGCAAATTCGACCATGGTGCTCGTATTAAGAATCTCATAAATTTTCTCCTCCGGAAGATCTGACCTTTTAATAAGAAGAAGAACCTCCTGGTTAGTCTGCGCTGATCCACTCCCAATTAAATATGAAATATATATGCGAAGTGCCTGACCTGCAAGAGCATAGGCCTCTTTTACGTATCCGGATGAAAAACTGTTTTCAGCTTCGGTTAATAGGCGTCTGGTTTCAATCACGAAATCAAAAGGCTCAATTTCTACGTACGGAATTTTTTCCAATACCGTATTCTTTCGTAAATAATACCGGTATCCAGCCCATATACACACACATATAAGAATAATCAGAAGAATAATTCCAATATACCAGTAAACAGGAAAAGAATCATTTTTTACAAGTAATACTTCCTCTACCAGTCCATTTATTATTCGTGCAGATAATGTTGCGTTCTTGCCATCATTAGAAAAGAACTCCTGAGAAATACCGGTATAGGTGAGATTCATTGTCATTTTCCCACTTGCCGGAATATAGCCTTCTGATTGCAAAAGATCACGATAATTCTGGTAGGTTCGGTTATCAGAGAGTTCATTAGGAACCGGGCCAGCTTTTGAAATAGTATTATTTAAATCAGAATCAGGATTCCAATTTTGCTCAGTGACACATCCGGCTAAAAAGATACTCCCGATAATGATGAATATACTGATGAAATTTTTAATCTGAAAAAAATGTAAGATGGTTTTTTTAAAATTATACTTCATCATCTTTCTTCTCCATTCCTTTTGTCCTGATTTGCAGGAAGTAGTCAGTAGTAATCACCATCGCTACCATGTAATTTCAACCTGATTTAATAAACTCTTGGCAATATATCCCTGAATTTTAACTTCGTGACCATCCTGATTTTCAAATGCTCCAGACAGGTTTCCCGATTCCATGTCATCAGCAGATACCTGCAGTTGGTTTTGTTCATAACCTGCCTGAGATAAGGTCCTGATCATCTTAAGGAGCAAGGGATCATCCTGAATATTATCGGATAATTCCTCCTGGATTTTTTGTTTTTCGGCAACCTCCTGCGCTAACTGTTGTTGTAATGCAGAGGTTTGTGCATTCATCTGATTATTTTGTAAAGACTGAGCAGCATTTTGGGGATCTGACTGATACGAAGGACTGCCAGTCATTCCCTGGGAAAGAACCTGCTGGACCATCTGCTGATTCTGTTGCCGCATTTCATTCATCTGTTGTTCCATCTCTTCAAAGGGATCGGGTAACTGCTTTTGCTGGTTTTGTGATTTCTTTGAAGTGGTAGAACTTAGCGGTGACTCTCCCTGCTTATCAGATTGATTTTGAGACTTTGCATCTTCTACAAAAAATACTTTTAATGGAGGAAGATTAGCGGAAAAATCGGTTCCATCATCACGAAAGTGAAGTGATAGAATAACTTCATATTCAACTGGTTCCTGCGATGAGAGGGAGATGGTATTTTGTGATTTTCCCGGACTAATTGGAAAAGACTGTGACTGAGTGCTTGACTGAGAGAATGAAAATCCTGCTTCAGACTGCTTTCGTGTCAGGGTATATTCCAGCGTGCCGACATTTGTTCGTGCAAAGGAACTCTCAAGGGTAAAAGGAATACGTGCATCTTCCCCAACCAGAAATACGTATTCACTTTGACTTGTTTTTATTGTTACATCTCCCGCTGATACCGATTGTCCCAGAGTAAGAGCAGTAAGAAGAAGAAAGGGAAGAATATATTTCATTGAATTATTCGCCTCCGGCCATATCTTAGCAAGATTTCAGATGAGATAAGAATTATACCCAGAATTATGAACCAGTCTTTAATGCTGGTCTCTTCTGTTTCTCGTTCGATCTCTTTATTCAGATTTGCATAAATACCTGTAAGAGTCCTGTCATCTACAGAACGGAAATAATCTCCACCTGTCTGAGATGCAATCGCTTGTAGTGTTTTCTCATCAAGAGTTGCATATTGTGGATTTCCAAACCAGTCATATCCAAGAATTACTGGCTGTTCTGATCCAAGGCCAATCGTAAAAACCTGAATGCCTTTCTCCTTTGCAAACTGCATTGCCTGAGCCGGAGGAATAACTCCTGCATTATTAACTCCGTCTGAAAGGAGAATGATAACTTTTTTTCGATTCGGAATTGATTCTGCCATGTCAATAGCCAGTGCAAGACCATCTCCAATTGCTGTACTCCCTTCCTTGGGTGCTATCGCCCGGAGTCTGTTTATTACCCGGGTTTTATCAGGAGAGAGATAGGCAGCACTGGTTGCACCTGATTCAAAGGTTACAATCCCGGCAAAATCTTTACTGTCAAGTTGATTTAATAGAATTTCTGCGGACATTTTTGCAGATTAAATTCGATTCGGTTGATAATCTGTGGCCAGCATACTGCCTGATATGTCCATCACTAAAATTACATTAACCCCTTCTTTTGTCTGTTCAAGAGGAATATGAGGATCTGCAAGACCTAATATGATACATCCAATTGATGCCAGAGTGATAAATAATAATAAACGAGGTCTCACAGACCCGGTCCTTCCTGCAAGAGCGGTCTTCATAAATCCAATATGAGAAAAGACCATAGCCTCCTGTTTTTTACGCTTTGTTTCGCGAAGATACCAAGCGTAAATTACTGGAAGAACAAAAAGGAGAACTAACCATTCGGGATGATAAAATCCTGCCATTACTGCATCACCGCCAATGGTCTGGTAAAGAGGTGCCTGATGGGAATTCTCCAGTCATCAGTGGTTCTTACCAGTTCCATAGGAACATGTGCTCGTAAAAAAGCCTTTGATATCTGTTCATCAGCATCACATACTGCCTTTTTAAACTGTTCCCTGAAAATTTCATCAGATGTATCAACTAGTACCTGCTCACCTGTCTCCGCATCCTCAAGTTCAATAAGTCCTACATCAGGAAGTTCAGATTCTCGGGGATCAGTAACTCTGATTGCATAGACTTCATGGTGCTGACGAGTAAGAGTTAATTCCCTTGAAAAATCAGGAACACAGAAATCTGATATCATGATAACACATGCCATCCGCCGAATCCTTGATAAGATATACTGAAGAGCAGGTTTGAGATCTGAACCGGTAGAAACAGGTGAATGATTCATTATTTCATTGATCAGATGAACAGCATGACCACGTCCTCCTCGTGAGGGGATAAATTTCTCTACCCGGTCAGTAACAATAATCAGGCCGACACGGTCATGATATCGTACAGCAGCAAAGATAAGACTTGCACAGATCTCAAGCATTCGTCGGTATTTCGTTGTTGTACTTCCAAAAGAATGAGAACCGGATAGATCGACAATAAAATAAAATGTCTGATCCCGCTCTTCAGTAAACTCTTTCACATATGGAATACCATACCGGGCGGTTACATTCCAGTCAATTGTTCTTATATCATCGCCAGGAAGATATTCTCTTATCTCTGAAAATTCAATACCCTGACCTTTAAAGTGTGAAATATGAACTCCTGCTTTCTGACCAGCTACCCATGCTCTCGTAATAATATCTACTGAACGAATTAACCTGATAAGTTCTACCGGTTCTTCCCATGCTGGCATAATATACCTCCATCACGGAACTGGAACTTTTTGGAGAATCTTACTTATGATTGAATCGGTAGTAACGAGATCAGCCTCTGCCTGATATGTGAGAATTATACGATGCCTCATTACGTCACAGGCAATGGCTTTCACATCTTCAGGAATAACATACCCTCTCCCATGCAATAGGGCATGAGCTTTTGCTCCAAGAATTAAAAATATCGCAGCTCGTGGGGATGCTCCATAGGCGATATATTCGGATAAAGGTAGTGAATATTGATTCGGATTTCTTGTTGCATCTACAAGGCCAGTTACATAATTCTTAATTTCCATATCGGCATAAATACATGGAAGAAATTTCTGAAGAGAAAGAATGGTTTGTGCAGATATTACAGGTTTTGGAGATATCTCAGTTCCTTCGGTAAACCGGTTAAGTATTATAATTTCCTCTTTTTTTGATGGATAGCCCATTAATATTTTAAACATGAATCGATCCATCTGAGCTTCCGGTAGAGGATAGGTGCCTTCATGTTCTATCGGATTTTCTGTTGCAAGAACAAAAAATGGTGTTGGAAGCAGAAATGTCTCTCCCTGAATGGTTACCTGCCTCTCCTGCATTGCTTCAAGGAGTGCAGACTGCACTTTTGGAGGAGCACGGTTTATCTCATCAGCAAGAACAAACTGGCTGAATATCGGACCTTTTACAGTTGAAAAAGAGCTACTTTGCTGATTAAAAATTTTTGTTCCGGTAATATCAGCGGGAAGAAGATCGGGAGTAAACTGAACCCGGGAAAAGGTTGCATCAACAGCCTGTGAGAGTGTTTTTATAATCAGAGTCTTTGCAATACCGGGCACCCCTTCAAGGAGCACATGACCATCAGCAATGAGTGAAATTATTAATCGTTCAATGACTTCCTGTTGACCGACAATTACTCGTGATATCTCTTCCCGCAGGGGAATGAGAAGATCTGCATACTGTTTTGCTTCCTGTGTCAGAGAACGTATCTCTTCGTTCATAGTTCACCTGCAAATAAAATTAAAATGATTCGAATATGAATCATCAGAGTTGTAAAGTAAAGTACGCATTACAAATTGATAAAAATATCTTACTCATATCTGAAAAAAAACTAAAAATGATATTGATTAAGAAAATTCTAAAAAAAGTTAAGTGGTTATGTTGATCCCTTTTCCATCGGAATGATACCGGTGGATCTCATATCAAGCATAACATGGGTTCCTGATTCGAAGGGGAACGTGGAAACCCATTCACCAGTTACTGGATCTTTTACTTCTGCCACATTTTCCTTTCCGGTCTGTGAATCATAAATGGTGAAGGTAATCGGAGATCCACTTGATATGTCACCCTGAACAGTAAGTTTTGCAATATCTCCGTATTTTCCAGGAGTACTCACTTGTACAGGATTCTCATCAATACCTCTTTTCACTCCCGATCCATCAGCAGTAATCAGAGATCCTACTGGTGCAGGTTGATCATTGATAGTAACTGAACCAGAGAATGTCATAGGAATTGCCGGGACAGGAGGAGATCCTCCGTCAGCTCTGACTGAGAGACGGGTTAGTCCTCCTTCAGAATATGGATACGATGAAACCCAGGAACCTCCTGCTTCAATATCACGAACTTCTGCCTGGATCGATTCACTGGTGCCTGCAGGAGTAATCCAGAATGTAAGTGACTGACCACTCTTGAGTTCACCCTGTGCAACAAGTGTCTGTAGTTTCTCAAATCCGAAAACACCTGGTGAGGTTATTGGTAACGGGTTTCCACGGTGCCCTTCAATGATATTATCGCCTTTTACTGTAAGGATTGAACCGACAGAAAGAGGAACACCATTGTAGGTTACTTCACCAAAGAACTCGTGTGGAAGAACGGGCATTGGAGGAATACCTTCTCCACCAACACGGAGGTCCAGACGAGTCTTGTCACCGCCACGATATGGGTATGACTCTATCCATTGTGCCTGGCCATATACTTCATAACACTCAGCCTTTACATAATCTGATGAACCCGGAGTTTTTACCCAGAAGGTTACCGGATCACCGTTTTTAATAGTTCCCTGTACGAGAAGCGGGTCAGGTATACCATAATTACCAACTTCAGCATTAATTACCGGATTGCCTGAAATTCCTGTTTCAACTCCACTGCCTCTGGCTTCAACCATCGTATCACATGGAGCCTGAACACCATCAACCCAGACATGCCCATAGAATTGTGCTGGTTCCTTTGGTACTTCATTTACCGTAATCAGGTTTTCCTTACAGGCTTTTGCTGATCCAAATGAGTTGGATGCTTCAAGACAAACGGTATAAGTCCCTACATTCTTGTAAATGTGCACCGGGTTTCTTTCAGCAGATGTTTCTCCATCTCCAAAGTCCCACTTCCATGATGTCGGATCGTTAGATGAGAGATCTGTGAAAGAGACCGGAAGTGGTACCTTACCTGATAGTGGTGAGGCTACAAAGTCAGGTACCGGGGGTTTTCCGGCTGGTGCAACGGTAATATATTCATATCGGATCTCAGTAGACCGGTCTTCTCCCCGTGTAACGGTGAGGTAAACAGTGTACACACCCGGTTCTGTATATGTATGGTTTGGATTCTGTTCAGATGCACTGGCTCCGTCACCAAAGTTCCACAACCATGAAGTAGGTCCACCGGTTGAAAGGTCAGTAAATTTCACATTTAATGGAGCAATGCCTGAAGTCGGCTCACCCATAAATGCTGCCTTTAATGGTACTGGTTTTTCAAGAACTCTGATATAGTTCTCTCTGACTTCGGTTGAATCACCAAATTCATTGGCAACAGTCAGATTAACGGTATATTCTCCCGGAGTCTCATATATGTGCTCAGGGTGTTGGTTTTCAGAAGATGAACCATCGCCAAAGTTCCACATCCAGATCTCAGGATTGCCAACAGAAAGATCAGTGAAACTTACTGTTAATGGAGCTGTTCCGATTGTTGGTGATCCTCTGAATTGTGCATCAGGCGGGCTTCCTGGGCTGGTAACATTGATGTAATCTGCAATGATTTTCTTATCAGCTCCAGCACTGTTGTTCACAGAAAGTTCAACAGTATATAACCCAGGTGTATCATATACATGTGTCGGATTCTGTTCTACTGATGTTTTTCCATCACCAAAGCCCCAGGACCAGTTTGTTGGTCCATTTAGTGACAGGTCAACGAAAGAGACCATAAGTGGTGCCATTCCACTAGTTGGTGCACCGGTGAAATCTGCAACCGGAGTAAGAACACTTGGATTTACTGTAACGAGGTTTGGCTTTATCTTTTGCGCCATACCTGCTGAATTCCATACTGTTAGAGAAACACTGTATACACCAGGATTTACAAAAACATGTGATGGATTTTGTTCTTCTGATTTGTTATTATCACCAAAGTCCCAGAGCCATCGATCAGGATCACCAATTGAAAGATCAGTGAACTGAACAGTCAGAGGGGCCATTCCACTTGTTGGAACAGCCTCAAAGTCTGCAATCGGGAGAGTCTTATTTGCATAAATGTAGTTTGGCTTAGTTATCTGATCTGATCCGGCACTGTTGCTTACATTCAGTGTTACCGAATATGTTCCGGCTTCAGTGAAGATATGAACCGGATTCTTATCTGCAGATGAACCACCATCACCAAATTCCCACTTCCATACGGTTGGATTATTCTGCGAGAGGTCGGTGAATGTAACCTGCAGAGGAATATATCCTGAGGTAGGATCAGCTACAAAGTCTGCACAAGGTGGAAGTACTGATGGTTGTGCATGAATGAGTTCAGGTTTTGTGATACTATCCGTTCCTGCAGCATTCGTTGCATTCAGCGTAACTGAGTACAATCCTTCCTTCGTATAAATATGGGTCGGATGTTGATCGATTGATGTTGCACCATCACCAAAATTCCATTGCCATGATGTTGGGATGTTCTTTGAAGTATCAGTAAATTTCACTGATAGTGGAACCATACCTGATGTTGGATCTGCAATAAAGTCTGCTACTGGTTTGATGATATCAGGTTTGGCATTAATATACTGGGGCTTTTCTTTAGATGATGAACCTGCTTTATTACTTGCAGTCAGATTTACGGTATACGTTCCTGCTACAGTATAAATGTGAACCGGGTTTTGCTCTTGTGAAGTTCCACCGTCTCCAAATATCCATGACCATGCAGTAGGTTCATTGGTTGTTGCATCTGTGAAATTGACAGAAAGCGGTATTACTCCTTCCTGAGGATTTGCATTAAAGTCTGCAACCGGTGGTTTTACTGGTTCTATGACAGTAATATAATCCTCTTTTGTCTTTTTCTGACTTGAAACAATATTTGAAGCGGTCAGTGATACAGTGTATACTCCTGGTGTTTCATAAACATGAAGAGGATCCTGCTCTGTTGAAGTAGCGCCGTCACCAAATTCCCAGGCCCAGGAAGTTGGAATACCAAGTGACGTGTCAGTAAACTGTACTGAAAGTGGTGCTTCTCCTTCGGTTGGAACTCCGACAAAGTCGGTTACCGGGATCATATCATGTTCAGATATAACTGCAACAAAGGCGTCACGATCTCCATCTCCAAAGTTCTGCTGATAAGGCCAGACCTTAGGGAAGTTGATTGAATTAGTGTACCCAGTCAGATATGCATCACCTTCACTGGTTACAGCAATCCCTCTCCCTTCATCAATGTCAGAGCCGCCAAGATAAGTGCAATACACTATCTGACTAATGTCTGTATTAAATTTAGTCAGGAATACATCTGATTTCCCGCCCATTTTAGACTGGTATGCACGTGTAACCGGAAGATCAGTTGAATCGGTTGTTCCAACAATAAAGATATTGTTTTTGCTGTCCGTAGCAACACCTGCAATTGAATCAACCCTGGAACCACCAAAGAAAGTGCTTTCGGTAAGGGTGGATCCGTCCGGATTAAGGGTAGTCAAAAATCCATCCTGCAATCCCAGAAGTGATCCCTGTATCGGGTTTACTGCTGGGAAGTCTGATGATTTCGTTGTTCCAACAACCGTGAGTCGCCCATCCGGATATGCAATTATACCTTTCCCGTCATCCCAATCCCGACCTCCAAGATATGTCGAGTAGGCGGCAGGATACTTACCTTCAGGATCAAACTTTGTGACAAAGGCATCAAATGATCCTTTCAGGGTAGACTGATATGGTTTAATGACCGGAAAGTTTGGTGACTCAGTCTGTCCAATAATACATGCATACCCGTTTGGATCAACGGTAATAGCGCTTCCTGCATCATAGGCACTGCCACCGATGAAGTTAGAATATACAATAGAATTACCATCAGCAACGAGTTTTGTTACAAAGGCATCAGCAAGCCCACCAAATGGTGAGAGTTGATATCGGTTTACAACCGGATAATCCCAGGACTTGGTCTGTCCTGTAATAAAGATATCTTTCTTCTCATCGATTGCAATTGCAAATCCATAGTCGTCAGATGTTCCTCCGATATAAGTCGAAAAGATTACATCGCGTCCATTTGGATCAAGCTTGGTAATCCAGGCGTCATATCCACCCGAAATCTTATTCCTGAATGCATTTTTAACAGGGAAGTCAGGCGAATTTGTTCCTCCGGTAATATATGCATATCCTTCTTCATCTATGACAAGTCCGGTTCCTTCATCAGTACCAGAACCACCGATATAGGTAATATACACAAGTTCAGTACCATCCGGATTGATCTTAACGAGGAATGCATCCTTGTCACCGCCGCCAAAGTACGGCTGCACGCTTCCCGGAGCAAGACCCTGAGCACTCATCTGCGTTGACTGATCGTGATTTTTAAAATATTTCAGATAATTTGACCAGGATGTTCCGACAAAATAGGCGTACCCATTTTCATCAACAGATATCATATTGCCCTGGTCACGCCCTTCCCCACCAAAGTAGAGAGAATATCGCATAACCGGATCAATAATCAGAGACACTTTTGTATCGTAAGAACCTACTGTAAAGGTAACGGTATCGTCAGCTCCAATAAGGTATGAACATGGAACAGTAACCTGGGTACCGTTAATATCCTGATAAGCAAATGGTGCTTCATCTATGATGTCGCGACCTGCTGTTCTAATAATTAAATCCCCGGTTGTCTGATTTATTGACAATGAATCCTGCCCCTGATATTGCAGAACAATAGCAGATGGATCAATACCGGGTTTAACAGTAAACTCACTCTTGAGAATACCGTCCTTTCCGGATAAACTTAGATTGATACCTGGATAGATCTCATTATACTCAATGCCAGCACTCAGAGCAACACCTGTAACCCATGCTGACGGATCAGATCCGTAATAATAATTAGCTGTACCATTTACCTGGTTCAGGCCAATGATCTTAGTATCATTGTTCGCGCCATCCAGCATCATGAAAACCGGTTCAATGGGTGTTCCATTATCCGGTGTGCCCTGGCTGAACTCGATACCATTCTGAAATACCGTGATGACCTGTTCAGGCGACGATTGTGCCTGGAAAGAAACATTGTCATCAAACTGCCCCTCGTTCGGAATGAATAAAAGGGGCATGGAGGCTATAGTAGCCCCCTCTCCCGTTCTATTTCCTTCTTCTGCACATGATACTGAAACCAGCATACAAGACAGTAGAAGAACACTCAGAACGAGGCACCATACTGGCTTAACTTTCCCCATCATATGAATAACCCGCGTCCAAAAGTTATGTATACGCAGATATATATCACAATGAATTAAAAAGATATCGAAGGAATCAGACAATATGGGCACTAAACAGAACCCATGTCTGACAACAAAGTACT
>Ga0351921_1058_pt2 | contig 16001 bp, 11 predicted proteins | sample BONcelHT113001C9_FD_206869 | JGI IMG/M metagenome (GOLD analysis project Ga0351921, IMG submission 206869) | Enriched cells from coal bed in the Powder River Basin, Montana, United States - BONCAT cells T11 rep2 HSBNCT.T11.300.1.C9 ... | reverse complement strand
ATGATAATGCTCATGCACCGATTATACGCTTATGAGAAAGATAAATCTACATCCATCGAAGGCTTACGAAACCCTTGTTGCGCCCTGTCATGGCGCAACAAATGAGAACAGCCGCATGGGGCTGTTCTTTTTTCTTTTTATGATGCTTATAGTTCATATACAAGGCTTTTTAGCATTGACATCTGTTTTCCTTGACGGTATAATAATGCCCGAGAGTATCATTTCGTACAGATTATCTTCATAACCTGCTTCTCCCGGTGTGGTTCAACTGGTTCGTTCATTTTATGCTTCATCGTTTCCGATAACGTTTTCGCTACGCAATTATTCCATATATCAGAAAGGAAAAACGCATATGAATACAAACAGGAACCCTGGGATCGGAAAGACCATGCGCAAACCCTTACTTGCACTACTGCTGCTGGGTGCACTGTTGTTGGTGTTATTTGGCAGCTGGGCATTTCTTTACTACACCGACAGCTTTCATTACGAATCACAGGAGAAAACCCATACACGCGGCTTTCCCGTCGCGTTAGCCAGCGATGCGCAGCAGAATGCAACCTTGCAGCGCATTAACGCATGGGCGGATGTTCGCGGCAATATGAAAGGGTTTGTGGATATGGCCAAAACAAACTGTGTCGCAAGCCTATACCGCGACCTGATGCAAACCTTACCTGAAAGATTGGATCAAAGCGTTCCTCCAAAGGTAACGTGGCAGGTGTTCAGCAAAGGATACAGCGGCGCCGTTGAAGGGAAAGACCCTTCCGAGCTCATGAATTACAACGATCGCACCTTCAGCTATGCAAAGCCTCAGGGCATCCTTCCGGCGCTGTTAAAAGTAGAAGAAGGCATACCCACCATCATCTTTACCGATTTGGAAGATGTATTTGACAGCAAGTATTACGACGAACTTTCCCAGCAGATGAAAGCATTATTTGATCAGGGGTACAGTGTGCGTATTGATCGATTGATCAGCGCATTCAGCGGCAAAATCAGCAATTACGCAAACACAGGCAAATCCTTCCTGTATGGCAATGCAATCGGCGCAACCGAAAAGGTTCCGCATATCCGAACCGAGACAAACACATATCATCACCAGCCGCGCCCCTTTTATATGATCACTGTTGGCACCGCCGCGCAATGTAAGCTTATTGGTGAGACAATCGTCCAATACGCCAAGGGCTTTATTACCGATGAGAACACGCCCGACCGAAGCAATCACATCAATAAGGATGAGAAACTCTACCAGACGCATGAGGTTTTCTCCTATGAGGTCGTATTGCCGCAATCCATCGCGACGCTAACCGAAGAGGAGAAGACCAACATCGTCTCCCAAACCCTGACCAGCGATATTGTGATCGACCCCGCAGGTGCACAGGACGTGCAGGGGTATACCATGACACGGGCATGGGATAAGAACGACACCGCCAAAATTCGCTTCACGGTCACGCCGGACATCAGTAAGCTCGGCCCAAACTACAGCATGCTTTGGGAAACGCCTGTAATCACAGAAATCCTGCATATGATCGAAACCCGCACAAAAGTCTATCGATCGGAAGCATCTCAGAAATACCTGACGGCGCGCGGTTCCCGTTATCTCGCGCTCCAGTTTGTACCAGTTGGCAGCGATTTTGACGCCTTCGTGATTCAGGTGGAAGGCGAGATCAGCCAGCAATCCACCCTTTTATTCACGATCAATCGGCAAAAGATTATTGAAGGGCTTTACAGGGTGACCATCCCCATTTTCGCAAAACCGAACGCGCAGATCAATATGCCTGCTACCAAGCAACTGGCTGAGAAGCACAACCGTAAACTTTCTGAGGGCAAGAAGATCGCGGATGAGTTCATACCCAAGAAAAACAATGATGATGACATCATGCTCAAAACGCTGGATCTCGTAACGTTTGAGGGGGCCATACGCAGCGCCTTCGTGGCGGCGGAGGAAAACCGCGTAATTCAAATCGGTCAGATTACATTTGACCTTCGCGTAGAATAAGGGGAGGGCAAGAGCATGGGCAATAAAAAACGCGGCTACCATGCCTGGTACAGCTTCTTTTTTGGAGCCATCAGTGTTGTGGCATATCTGCTGCTCGTATTTCTAGGCGTATATTATGCGTGGGACAACGTCATGCGCAATGGCGAACCAGGCATCCTAGCCATGCAGGTACCGGATCAAATTCTGCTTACGCAGATGTACCGAGATGGAATCGTAATCGGCTGCCTTTTGTTTCTTGGGTTGTGGCTTGCCATCTACTTCTACCACTGGCGCTATGGCAGGTTTATCGAAGAGCGTAACCTTGTGCGCAAATGCGCGCGAACTATACGCTATGGAGGCATCTCCGCCATGCTTCTGCTTTACATGACCTACGTACGGTTTTTCTTTGCGGGCGATGGTGTGTCCCTGATCTTGGCGTCCATTCAGATCATCATTGCTTCCGTAACAATCGGTGTGTTCATCAAGCGCTCCTTATCTTACCGTAAGGCTACAAAGGATCAGCGAAGAAAGAACAAGGAGAATGATCTGCCAAAGCTCAAACGCTATGATGTGTCGCTGCTTGCCAATTTCTTTACTAGCTTCTTTGGCATCTTGGTTTTTCTGTTCATGCTTGGACAATTCGTGATTTCAATTCTGGATTTTTTCTATGGCATGAATGTGCTGGATAGCTTGCTTCGAAAGCTGCTCGCGCCGCCTGTGCCCTATCAGTATTTTGTGCTGCGCACGCCCTATGACTGGTATGTCATGCTGCTGCCGCTGGCGTCCATCCTACTCTATTGGTTGAATGTGAAGTACAACGCGCCCCCCATTGTTGGCGATCCGCCCAGTTTCCGCGCGCGCGCATTCAAGGATGCCTACTTTATGGTGCATTATCCCAAAGAATCCCAAGAGGAGGAAAGCTGACAATGGCGGAATGCTTTATCGTTTTCACGGGCGGCAGCGGGAGCATGGTGCTGGAATCCCTTGTGCACATGGCAGCAGTCTCCGCAATCGATTATGATGTAATCCATATGCTGATGATGGATGTAGATCAAGGTAACGGAAACGTGGCGCGCGCCTCGACCACCGTAAAACATTACTGTGATTTTCGCGAGAGTATGAACAGCGCGGCGGTCAAAGGGCTGTTCAAAAGCGAACTGAAACTATACAGCTGGATGCCCTATCATATCAATTCGGTGGAAACACGTGATTTACAGGGCATGATTGAAGATGAGGACGATGCCCTGTGGCTTGCCCGCGCGCTGTATACCGAGGACGAAATCCGTCACGAGGTGTCCATCGGCTTCAAAGGACACCCCAACCTGGGCGTGCTGTTTCTGGAGAATCTCTTTTCCGGCGTGGATGAAAAGAACGGCTTGACTGATTTCATCCATGCGTTTGTGGCTAAGGAAGCCGACCGGTTGATGCTGGTGGGTTCCTGCTTTGGCGGTACGGGCGCGTCCTCCATCCCCGTCTTTGGGCGTTTCCTGCGCAAGCGCATCAAAGATATGGGCGGGCGGGATTTTTCCTTCGCTCTGCTGGCGCTTCAACCTTACTTCACTCTGCCTGAAGCCGAGGAAAAGACGCTGATGATCGACAGTAAAAAGTTCGCCGATAAGGTGAAAACGGTTCTCAGCTATTATCCCCAAACCATCATGAAACCCGATGCCATAAATCCGCTTTATCAGCATGTTTATCTGCTGGGCTCCCAGGAACGGGTACATTTCCCGGTCAACTCATCCGGCACAAACAAGCAGGAGAACCCTGCTAACATCATCACGTGGTTCGCTTGTGTAGCCATCAAGCAATTTTTCAACATCACAAAGGCCAGTACGCTGGTCCCCCGGAAAACACAGTTGCATTTGCCCTGGCTCACCAAATCCACATGGGAATGGGATCAGTTTGCCAGTTTGGTGTTTCCAACGCTGGAGCAGAATTGTGCGATGCTTTTGCAAGTGGCTATGCTGTACATCTGCAAACTGCACGATCCTGTATTGCAGTTAGGCAAGGAACCCGAGCACTCGTTTTTTGCCAACATGCTGCGGGACTACGCCACGCAGCAACGCGTGATCTTTGGTACCAAACTTAAAACCCTAACCGATTATCTCGCCCGGTATGTGAACTGGTTTTTCCAAATTGTTACGCACTTGCCGAAGGATGGCATTACCGATACTAACCAAGATGAAACACGCAAGGAGTATGCCGACTTTCACACCTGCAAGTATGAACTTGTCAAGAAGGCATTTGAGGAGGATAACCCCATTCCCACGGAGCCTACAAAAGAGGATGCCAAACCGGGCTTAACCGATGCGCAACAGCGCTTAAGGGCGTATCGGACGCTGCAGCTGGATTCGTTGTTTCACCAAAAATTCCTGAACGCCTTCCTCATCTGCAAGCTGGAGAATAAACGAATGGAGTATTGGCCATTTGAGGGGCAAGCCCGGGAAATGGACGAGAATGCCGCCATGTACCAAAAGGCACCCAATCGGGATGACACACAGACGCAAGAGCTCGTGGAAAGGCCGCTGGCTCCTTTGATTAACGAAATCGCGAACAAGCGTTTCTTAACGCGCGGGGCAAACCTGGAATCCATGCTTTCGTATATGCAGGCGCAGGAATGGACCAACGCCACCAAGATTGATACAATCTACAAACTTTTTGTCAAAAGCTTATTTGGCGCTGTGGCGCATTTTCAGCAATGAGGAAAGGGCGGGAGTAACACCATGGCCAAGCGACAATCAACCAACAGGCAAGCCAACAACGCCGCAGGAGCCCCGGCATGGCGCAAAGGCTCCAAAGACAGCGGCAAAGATAAGTACCCGCTGCTTTCCGGCGTGGACATGAATAAGGGCGTCGGGTTACAACCCGGCTCGGAAAACGGCCTTTTCAGCGCAACAGAGAATGGTATCGACAACATCCATTCCATCCTCCATGGGATGGATGGCACGACTGATAACCGCGAAAGCATCCCCAGCCCGTTTTCGCAAACCGAAGCCTTCCAAATCACCCTGCGTGATTACGCCGGCCAGGTTGAATCCAGAATTACAGAAGGGCAATGGCGTGGCGCGATGTGCCTTGCGCTGCTTTACCCCATTTTACTGCATGGGAAACAAGAACCCTATTGGCATCAGGGCACATTGAAAAAGAACATTCGCTTCGTCCGGCTGGTGGATGCATGCCGAGATCAGCATTCGATGGAATTGTATACGCTATGTGTGACGCACAAGAAAAAACCATACCCGCTGTTATATTTCAGCGAGCATTGCGGCGTTGTGCCGGTTGCCTTTGGGATCGAGGAGGGCGTATGTGATTTGCCCTGGCTTGTGCCCATGAAGGAAATCGCAGCTCCCTCCGGGGGTACGCTGCAAGCAAACAACAGCAATGCCCAAGCCACCACACAAACCGTCAGGAAAGATCGGCTGGATTTGCTGTACTTCAAAGATCCCCGGGAATACTTAAGCCTTGGGCAGCTTAAGCTGTTGCGCGATGCTATGGCAGAATTCCGCAGCGACTATCAGAACATAATCACCACAGCGGTAATCAACTTTCAAGAGGATGTCGAAGCGGACATCCGCGCACTGGAGGCTAAAAATCCTTACCAGATACCGGAATCAAAGCTGTTGCTGGCACTCCTGCTGCGTAACACGGAGGATATGGGTCTGCGTGTAGTGCAAAAAAACCACGGATCCGTACAGTTCGATGATCCGCCCCAGCTTTGCAAGCTATCCGGCAAAGTGTGCGAATCTGTACAACATCTGGTGCTGCTGAATCATTCCATCGTAGCATATCTGGATGACCGCAGCATCCTGTACAGCGTAAACCCAACGGCAACCCTGATGGCCGCGCAAGGTAAGGCGCCCTCTCCGCTGGCAGTGTTGAATACGAAGCTTGATACACTGCTGCAAAGCAAGAACGAGCATTATGAGGCGCTTAAAGGGCTTATCCAAAACCAATTGGCAAAGCTGCGTGCTAATTTTGGAGATACGCCGCTACTGGAGGAACTGGAAAAGCAATACCCCGCTCAAATATCCGCTGCAAATATCATACTGCCCTGGAAACCTATTGGCATTGATGAACACGAAGCGGAGCTTAAGGACAGCAAATATTGTACCCTGGCACTGCAAGTCAACGTGCGGGAGAATCCAAGCAGCTTGTTTTCACATGTGCTTATGTATTATGAAGCGGGTTTCAGCTATCCGCAGGAAGATAATGAGCGCGCCGTCATCAGAATCAACCAACACGGTGAAAATACGCTCTATGCTTTTCGACCGTTGGGCATCTATGGCGGTATAGCACTGGTAAACAACAAGGACTTTTCCGTTACAACGGTGGCTATTGAGGGGGGTAACAACCTCGCGCTCAAGGCAACTATCCGTGTGCAGGATCACAACCTTATCTATGAGGCCAGCCAAGACTACAGTGATGACCAGTTGCGCAAGCTGGATGTGGGTAAGTTGCCTTGTCTGGCGTTATGGGCAGATGTACAGGAAAGCGAAAACGTGCCGGATCGGCAATGGCAACTCTATTATGTTTTTGCATGCTTCCCGCCTGATGTCAGCAGCATGGCGTATCAAACAGAAGTGTATGACCATAAGGGACAGTTGGTACCTGTAGGCAATCAGGTCAGCAGGTCTCCCTACCGAGATGGCAAGCAAATGTGGTGGCGTATCTACCGCATGGAAGAAAACCCCGGCTTCATCGTATACCTTCACAATGGAATTCCGGCGGGTATTATCAAGCTACAGCCAAAGGAACTAGCAGACGCCAACCTGCTTTTCCAACACAACACGCGCATGCAGCTGGCTATCGATTTTGGTACCACCGCATCCATCGCAGCCACGAGACAAGGGAAAGAAGCCCCCGTCGTGGTACAGGGGCTGGATAACAATCGCATGACCTGGCTGCTGAATAAAGGCGAGGGCATTACCTTTGCGGATCATCACTTCATCTCAGGACAACTATTCAGCGGCAGCGGAAGGGCGACGCTTGTCCCCACGATCGTACAGCGGTATGATCACAGGCACAAGAATGAGTGGCCTTTTGGCGAAGATGTGCACATTGATGGAAACATTCACTATCCGCTCGACTTTAGCGCTCCCGATTCGGAACGTAAAAACATCTATTCCGGTTTCAAAATACTGCTTTCCTGTGACAGGGAGAACGACAGGGATGCTGTTAAGACGCATATCAGCAATACGCGCATCTTCATCAAACAGATGCTGCATATGTATCTGCTTATGTGCCGCATGAAGAGTGTAAGCCACCTGGATGTGTACTTTGCCATGCCCCTTGCCTTTACAATCGAAGAGAAGGAGAAGCTTACCGAAATCCTCAAAGAAGCGGTTGCGCAAGTAGCTACCAAAGCCGGTTTTGACAGAGACTTTGCTGTGTCTATAACCACTGAATCAAGAGCTGTGGGTACTTACTTTAAGCATACCGCTATGAATTCGCTGGATTATGACGGGGTATTCACACTGGATATCGGCGGCGGTACATCCGATTACAGCGTATGGGAGCGTGATAACGCAGGCATCGCGGCCACGGTGTGCTGCTCGAACCGTTTGGCAGGTAACGAGATGTTCTCCGCACTGCTTTATGAAGAACTGATAACCAATCAGAGAATCTCGATACTGCCCAGCGCGTTGGAAAAGATACAGCTGCCAGAAGGGATGTCAGATACGTATTTCAAGAGTCTGATATCGATGCTCAGGAGCATTAAACCCAACGAGAGTGATTCGAGTGATATGGTCACCCGATATGTGGATCGGCTTTTCATTCAGTATTCGGATCAAATGGAGAAAGCGTTACACTCGCCTGACTGCAAAAGACTGTTGGGGATGATCAACCTGCAACTTGCGATGTTGTTTTGGATCGGGAGGCTCGTGTTTGGCACGCTGCGCACGCGCAGCGTTGGTAAAACAACAAAGCCGGTGACAATCTGCCTGGCTGGCAACGGTGCAAACTTCTATCGGCTGCTGCCTCAAGCGTATAAAAATGGCATTATCGAGGTATTTGAAAGCGTTGAAACCCCGCTGAGCGTTTTTCTGAGAAGAGACCGGCAAGAGCAGAAGACAGAGGTCGTGCAGGGTCTGCTAATGGATGACAGCATCTTCCAGGAGCCAGAGAACGACAAACGTAAGTCTATTGGCACACTGGATTCCAGGGACGTATGGGAAAGCTTGCTTAAGATGCTGAAAGCCTATGCAACCGTTTTTACAAAGGAAGCGCTGGCAGACCCCATCGCCAGCGACCTTGGCCAAATGCTCGCCAAGCCGGCTATGGTGGAGAACCTACAAGCTAATGTCTACAAAAATGCAGAATCGCTGGAGATGCTCAACCGCCATCTGCTTCCCTTGAAGAGACAATTGTTAGACCATCTGAGCGATATCCAAGCGGAAAATAAAGAAGGTGCGTATAGCCTGTAGATCAGCATATGCTTGCCGTGCGGGATGCGCCAGACGCCGCTGCCGCACAGGAAATGCATCCATCACTTTGCGGCGGCCGCTGCTGTGCGCTGTCGCTTCGAGTTCAGAGCGCCGCCCGTAAAACGAGCGGGCTTGCAAAGCTCTCTAACCCCGAAGCGGCCGCGTACAGCAATGGCGGGCGTGAAGATGCTTGTTTAGCAACGCGATGTAGTTTTACAATCGTTTTGCTGCCTGCCTGGTGTTATTTGCCTGTCCATGTGGTACACTATAAGCAGCAGCGTGGTCAATCGGCTGCGGAAGGGGAGGGTCTGCATGGAACAAAGCAGAGAGAACGATTCATGCAAGGAAACTATACTGGAACGGCTGGACCGCATCGAGCGTCAGCTTGAAGCGCTGACAAAAACTGTGCAAAGCAACCCGCCCTCTCGCAAAGCAAGCACAGCTGGAATGCAAGAGAGCGGAAATACGATGGAAGCAAAAATCAAGTGGTATAACGCATTATGGAAGCAAGGTTTCGAGCAGCCGCAGGTGCTAGAAGCCATACGGCAGAAGATGGCAGAGAATTCGGATGCGTGCGTGATTGGATTTCGAGATCAGGATCAAGCCATGATAAACCGTACCTTTGCCGAGTTTGTACCCGTACAGGACGGACGTTTGTTTGTGTTGCCATTCATGACCCTTAGTGAGGATGAGGTGCTCTTTGCCGCCTTGCCCTACCCCATCAATGATATATGGTTCAACCGGGGTCTGAGTATGCTGGAGCGGGTTTACACCATCCACGGTGTTCGGGATCAGCTCAACCCGCGCGTGCAGATCGGCGAACCTGCCATCCTCAAGCGCAAGGTAACAAGCGGCGGGCTGGAAACTGTGTTTATCCCCTACCGCACAGGTACCATGCGGGTGGAGTAACTGTATTCCCCCGCAAGCATGCGGCATTGTGCGGCCTTGCACATTGCATCCATAAACAACAGCGCCAGCGCCGGGCTTGCAACCATCGGCGCTGGCGTTGTTTTATGAAGCAGGCGCCCTCTAACGCAGATTTCGCTTGCTCTAAAGAAAAAAAAGCGGTACGCTATGCATAACAACCATCCACACACGAATACGCACAAACGATGTGCGATGTACTACGCCCTCAACCCATGGCACCTCTCCCGCGGGAATCGCGCGCTACTGCGCGATACCCCTGTAAAAGTGCCGAGAATGACTGCTGACTACTATGCATGCAGCAAAATCCATGACCGGTTGATTTCCACCCCGCTTACCGAAAGGAGCCCGCCATGTCGCCTAACACCGCAAGAATGGCCATCTGTTATGACTTTGACCATACCCTGAGCCCGGATGATATGCAGGCCTATGCCTTCATTCCCTCCGTTGCGTTTGATAAAGCCACGTTCTGGGCGCAGTCTAACGCGGATGCCATGCAAAACCACATGGATCGTAATTTGGCATGGATGAAGAAAATGCTGGACGAAGCCATCCATGCGCGGCAATCCATCCGCAGGGAAGCATTCATCCAGCAGGGGAAAGCAGTCGAGCTATATCGCGGGCTGGATACCTGGTTTGACACTTTGAATGCCTATGGCCATGCGCGCGGCATGTCGGTGGAGCATTACATCATCTCCTCCGGCCTCAAAGAGATGATCGAGGGCACCGCCATCGCGCGAAAATTCTCCCGCATTTACGCCTCCTCCTTTTTGTACAATACGGACGGCGTAGCCGTATGGCCCGCGCAAGTGGTCAACTACACCAACAAAACGCAGTTCATCTACCGCATCGCCAAAGGGATGTTTGATGAAAATGACGATCGCGTCAATCATAGCATGCGCCCTGAAGAACTGCATGTGCCCTACGAAAATATCATCTACCTGGGGGACAGCGATACGGATATCCCCAGCATGCGCGTGGTCAAACGAAAAGGCGGCGTCGCCATCGGCGTCTATAATCCCGCCGAAGGCAGCCACCAAAAGATGTGCGATCTGTTTTTAGACAAACGCATCGATTATTTTGCTCCGGCGGACTATTCGCCCGACCAGCTCATGCATCGGCTGCTGACCAAACTGATCGACCTTGCGGCCGCCCGTCATGCGCTGGCGCAGGAACGGCAAACCCTCACCGCACATGTGCAGAAATGTGAGTAGCCAGCGCCGCGCGCCGCATGGCAGGCAAGCCTCACGCTGCGCACATCATCCTGTTTTCATAGCAAAGCGACGAATCCATTTGAACGGATTCGTCGCTTTGCTTTCATTGTGCAGGTTTCTGCGGTAAGGTGGCTGCTGGTCTTTATTCCGCAAACAACGGTGTGGAAAGGTAACGGTCGCCCGTATCCGGCAGCACCACCACAATGGTTTTGCCCACATTCTCCGGTCGCTTGGCTACCGCAATGGCCGCCCAAACCGCCGCGCCGGAGGAAATCCCCATCAGGATGCCTTCCAGTTTGCCAATCAGTTTGCCTGTTTCAAAAGCGTCCTCATTGCCCACGGGGATAATCTCATCATAGATTTTCGTATTGAGCACGGCGGGCACAAAACCCGCGCCGATGCCCTGTATGCGGTGACTGCCCGCCACGCCTGTGGCTAGCACGGGCGAAGCCGCGGGCTCAACGGCGATAACCTGTAGATGGGGATGCAGGTTCTTCAGGTATTCCCCCGCGCCGGTGATGGTGCCCCCCGTACCCACGCCAGCCACCAGAAAATCAATATGCCCATCCGTATCCTTTTCAATTTCTGGCCCGGTGTGCCTGCGGTGTGCCTCTGGGTTAGCAGGGTTAATGAATTGCCCGGGAATAAAACTGCCCGGCGTCTCCTTGGCAAGTTTTTCTGCTTTGGCAATGGCGCCCTTCATGCCCTGTGCGCCATCGGTTAGCACCAACTCCGCCCCGTAGGCTTTCATGAGCTGACGGCGTTCCACACTCATGGTTTCCGGCATCACAATGATGATGCGATACCCGCGTGCCGCCGCAACCGAGGCAAGCCCAATGCCGGTGTTTCCGCTGGTGGGCTCGATAATCACCGAACCTTCCTTCAGTAAGCCCTGCGCCTCAGCGTCATCCAGCATGGCTTTCGCAATGCGGTCTTTGACGGATCCGGCGGGGTTGAATGATTCAAGTTTGGCGATGATCTTTGCTTTCAGGCCAAAGTGCTTCTCAATATGGCCGAGTTCCAGCAACGGTGTATTGCCAATGAGTTGGTCGGCGGAGGTATAGATTCTTGCCATGGTGTTGCCATCCTTTCTCAGTACGGGTAAGATTGATGCTTGGCGCGGTTTATGCTATCGTATGGCGCGGGCAAGCACTCACCTGCGCCCATCGCGGAGGTTGCCGCATGGCGTATGCCCGCGTATATCCCTGTTGGCTGCATTGCAGCCTTTCAAAGGATAACGATGCGCCCCATCCCCTGCGCATATCGCTAATCCTAGCATATCGTTTTATTCCTAGTATGTCAATAGGGTTACAGGTCAATATGAAAATTTCCTGAATCGCCAGGAAAAGCAGCAATGTAGCACGTGTTAATAATGTGTGTCAACTTGGTTTAAAACCCGGTTTGCTTCTACGTCGCTCGCCTCATGGCACTGCGGGTTGTTCACTCGCTTTCGTTATGTGCTATGCCGTAAGGCTTTGGGTTTCCACGCCAAATCACATCAAGGTTTTTGCCCCTGCACCCTGACCAGCAGTGCTATCCGCCCTGAATCTAACTTTTTGACAGCGTGGCACGCATCAATAACGCGTGTTGGTCGCAAATCCTTCCGATTGCCTGCCCATCGCGCCGCGGGACGGTTCGCCTTCGCCTAAGCTCGCGCACCCCGTTCTACAGCAAAAGACCTCTGCGCGCCATGCCGCAGAGGTCTTTCTATGCAAATCTCATCGCGCATGCTCGCCCAAAGGCTAAGCTGGATGATAGACCAACCGCTGCATGCGCAAAAACAGGCGATTGTACAGGCAGCTGCTAGGCTATACGAGCCGCAAGCCCTGAGCCGCCTGTTGATCCTGATAGCAGGTTACCAGCTTGCGGATGCGGTCGTAGGGGTTCAACAGGCGGCTCAAGCTGCGGTCATGGTTGAGCGTCGCGATGATAAAGCTCACATACTTGCTCATATCCGCTTCCACAAACCATTCGCGATCCTTGAGTTCCGGCTGGCGATACGTCAGGTTGGTGCCAATCACGCGTGTGATGATGCCATCGGCATATGCTTTGTCAAAAGCTTCCAGCCCATTGGTAAACAGGGGAAAGGTAGCCGCCGCGTAGATGCGCTTGGCGTTGCGCTTTTTCAGCTCCCGCGCCAAATCTAAAATGCTGTCTCCGGAAGAAAGAATGTCGTCACTCACGAAAACATCCTTGCCATCCACATCATCCCCCAGGTATTCATGGGCGATGATGGGGTTGCGGCCATCCACGATGGTGGTATAATCACGCCGCTTGTAGAAAAGCCCCATATCCAGCCCAAGTACGGAGGAATAAAAAATGTTGCGGTCGATAGCGCCTTCATCGGGGCTTACAATCATCATATGACCGCGTTCCAGCCGCAGATCGGTCTGGTTGCGCAGAAGCGCCTTCAAAATCTGGTAGGTGGGCTTCACGCTGTCAAAGCCCGCCAGCGGGACGGCGTTTTGCACACGGGGGTCGTGCGCGTCAAAGGTGATAATGTTGGAAACGCCCATATTCACGAGCTCCTGCAGCGCCATCGCGCAGTCCAGACTTTCGCGGCTGGTACGGCGGTGTTGCCGCCCTTCATACAGCATGGGCATAATGAGGTTGATACGTTTGGCGCGTCCGCCGATGGCTGCAATGATGCGCTTGACATCCTGATAATGGTCATCCGGTGACATGGGCACGGTTTTCCCATACATTTTATAGGTGACGTTGTACGCGCCGATATCGGAAAGAATGTAGATATCGTAGCCACGTACCGAGCTGCGGATCATGCCCTTGGCTTCGCCTGTACCAAAGCGCGGGCACTGTACGTCTATCAAAAAATTCTCCCGGTTCGCGCCCAACACGCCAAACAAGGGTGTTTGGGTGTCCTCCATGGCATCCTGATGCTCACGCCACTTCATCAGCCAGCGGTTCACACTCGCACCCAATTCCTCGCAACCTGGCATGGCAATGAGTCCCAGCGGGGCAAAGGGTGCAGATAGCATTTCCTCGTCGTTCCAACTGTTGGTAAAATCCGTCATGATTTCGCTCCTTTGACGTCTGTCCTAGGCACAAAATTGGCATGAACAGTATACACTGGATTAGTGGGGAATAAAAGGGCAAGAAAAACAAAATGCGTACATTCGGCGTGGTTTTGTGAAAAGGCGCTAGTTTCCGGCGGATTCATTTGGCGCTTCCAAAGGGTGCACATCGGTTGCCAGCGGTCGCTCGTCACCTGACAAGCCATGGCAGCGCAGGGGTTGCATGCGGCATCATGCAGCATCAACAGAACAAACCGCGGGATTCACCTCATAGGATAAAGCAGGCATGGCGCAGGAGAATGTTCGGAAATGCCCTTCGGTAAACGTATTGTGACAACGCGTGGGCGGCAAAACGGGACATGGCAACAATCCACCCTGCGGCACAGGGCAATGCTTGCCGACGGTCAGGCAGGCGGCATTAGAAGACTGTTGTCAAATCCCTACAAGGCACCCGTTAACCCCCGTTTTCCCACGCCATCCCGTTGCCGCGCTCACATGGCAGCGCCGTCCGCATCTTGCTGTGCGCCTGGCTGCTCCTTGGGTTTGAAAATCCAAAACTTGCTGGCTACATAGTTAAACACCGTTACCAATACCAGCACCAGCAGTCGGTTGATCACATTGCTGATGCCGGAAAGGTTCAGCAGCGCGGCAAGGCCAACCTCAAACAGCGCCCAGCTTACCGCACGCGCCCCCGCGAAGGCTAACAGCTCGAGCGAAATGCTGCGGCGCGTCCCCCCCACAACACGAAACACCATCCGCCGATTGATCCAAAAAGCAAACAGTACGCAGATCACCCAGGATACCGTATTGCCCGCCATCACCTGTACGGCGTTGGCGCCATTGATGGTATGATCCTCCGAAAGGAGCATGTACACGCCGTAGGAGATGATCACGCTGAGCAGCGTGGTCAGCAAGCCCGCAATGATATAGCGCAACAGTTCGAGCATCGCCGTTTTGTTGGTTAGCAGTTTTTTAACCTTATCCATGAATCAGGGTCATTCCTCTCCGTGATCGCCGCGCGCGTAGTCGCAGCTGTATATGGCCTCCAAGGGGACTGTGATGGGCGCGCGTTTGGCTGTGAGCAGAAGCGTCACCTGCAAGCTGTCCATGGCAAGCACCGTTACCGGCTTTTGCACCAGCTTGCCATCCAGCATCAGCACCGCGCGAATCCTGCGCCCCTTTTGGAGTGAGTACCGTAAAAAACGTTCCATCGCCCGCCTCGCTCAGCCGCCAGCCGCCGTGTCCAGCGCGGGATCCACTGTTGCCGAAGGCGCGGCGGAATCGCTTGCGGCAGCTTTTCCCTGATACGCCTCGGGCACTGCGAATATCAGATAGACGCCGTCCTCGCTTTCATAGATGGGCGTGAGCAGCTCGCGAAGGCTTTGCGCGTCGACCGCGTAAGCAGACCACTCCCAGGGGCTCACATATACGTAGGTAACACCATAGCTGTCCAGCACCGCCAGGTTTTCCAGAGGCGCTTCATAAAAGGCCCGCAGTTCCTGCTTGCGCGCAGTGGTGCTGAATCCGTGGTAATACAGGTACAGGTCGCTCCCGCATACGATGGTGCGTCCCGCCAGCGATGCCACCGGGTTCAAATGCTGTGTGCCCGTAAGAAACACGCTATGCTCCGGTGTGTTCTCCAACACAAAATCCGCAACAGCGATATCCCTTCCTGTATAAGCCTGATAATCACTGATGGCTTCCCGCGCGAGCGTAAGCCCGGAGGATAGGAAGCAGGCCGCCAGAAAAAGCGCGCCCAGCATACGCCAGCCTGCCGCGCCCTTGATACGGGCAAACAGATCCAGCGCGTAATCCGCCGCCATGGGCAATAGCAGTAAAAACCAAACGTAAATCAGCTTGTTATTATCATACTCATTGGGTTGGAACAGGATGAATTCCGCAATCAACAGAATCAGGAACGCGCCCGCGGCGATCAGTCTATGCTGGAAAATCCAATCCCGCGGGATGGGCGCATCGGCAAAGCAGGTTTCCGGCAATCCATCTGTCATGGAATCCGCTTTGTGTTTTCTGTCCTTCTCCGCGTCTTTCTGGGCATCAAACGCATGGTGGAAAAGCTCTTCGATCAAAGGGCGCTGGCTCTTCTCCGGTTTATCATGACCAGTCACGGCGCGCATTACGCCCACACGATCATTATCCTCGGGGGAGAATGCGCTGGCTCGCAACAGATCAGGCGTCAGCGGCGGTGTGAAGGGCTCCTCAACCTGACGTCTGGTGATTTCCTTGGGGCTAATGGGCAGGCTGTGCTGGCCATATGCGGGCATGTCATGGGCGATGACGCTATGGCGTTCGTCCAGCTCCGGCTCGTCAACCGTCTCCGGCTCAGGCGCCTCCTGCGGCGTGATTGGCTCAGGCTCGCGCACGGGCGGCGTTTCCGGCGCTGGGGGCGTCATGGCTGCCACCAGGGTTCCGGTCA
>Ga0351921_1067_pt1 | contig 16176 bp, 15 predicted proteins | sample BONcelHT113001C9_FD_206869 | JGI IMG/M metagenome (GOLD analysis project Ga0351921, IMG submission 206869) | Enriched cells from coal bed in the Powder River Basin, Montana, United States - BONCAT cells T11 rep2 HSBNCT.T11.300.1.C9 ... | reverse complement strand
AATGACATTAGGAATATATCTTTTGCAAATTGGACTGTCTCCTTTGCCGGTTGGTAATCAATAAATGCCTTCAGCTGATCAAGGGTGAGAGCTCTCTTCTCCGGGACATCGACTTTGGGAAGAGAAAACCTTTTAAATGGATTTTTGCTTATCTTAACAACATCATTATCTTCATCGTTATACTCTCTTACTGCAGCATTGAAGATTGCTCTTAAATTAGACAAATACAGTGATCTGCCCCTGGTGCCGACACCTGTGTTTTTAAGCCAATTGTCAAAACTTGACAAAAAATTAAGGGAGATATCATTAAATGATAAATCATCGTGGCCAACAAATGATTTTATCTTTCTTACTGAAATGCCATAGTTTCCCCGGGAGGCTTGATTATTCTCTTCCATCCTGGCAATGTGTTTTTCAGCAAATTCGAAAAAATTAATGCTATCCCTTTTGTTTGAATACAAATAAACAGACAGATACTCTCCTATTTGAGATGCATTAAGTTCGGCCAATTTATAGAATGAGTTAGATATCTCTCTCCTGGCTCTGTTTAAATCCTCATCAACCTGCATCTGAAGGAATCTGTCTTTTATCTCAAACGCTTTATTGATTTGTGATTTTGTCACAAAATAAGGAGTTGATAAATAAGTTGTTTTTCTTTGATAGGAAATTCTTAAATTTACGGGCCAGGTGCCATCTTTTTTGGGTCTGTCCGGCCGGATGACCATTTTCAATGTAATCATATCTCTAAGATTTTTTGGAAAACATGGAAAACATTTGGAAAACATTTGCGTGTAAATGTACATATTTTCCTTGTACAAATGAAAATTAACCCTATTATATTTTCACTTTTCTCTCAACAAATTAAGCATAATGCTTTTTAAAATCAAGTCCATATATAACTGATATACAATAATATAAAAAGAGCCTTACAACTTAAGTAAGACTCTTTTTCTTTGTGATTCGGTTGGGATTCGAACCCAAGACCCACAGCTTAGAAGGCTGTTTGGTTATTTTTATATTATACTTATTTTCTGATATTTATAAATTACAAATATTGAATTGTAAAACTATTGGAAAACAAATGCACACTGTTTAAATTCCAGATTCTCAAAATATTTTCTGTTGCACGCATTTGTCCGGGTTGTAGTTGAGGGTGAGAACTTCGATTTTGGTTCCACCTCCTACCCTGGGCATCTCTATTTCAATTGTGGTCCAGGAGTGGGTTTGTATGTATTCTGTTAAAATAGGACTGGGATAACTGCTAAGCATGAATTTACCTTCAAGTGTGGAGATAAGGTCGAGAAGTCCCCGGAAATTATCTTCTGAGTAGCCTTTATAGTGACCACAATCGGAATTAAAGTAAGGTGGATCTAAGTAGTGGAATGTGGTTGGTGTGTCGGTTGCCCGGATTACTGATAATGCATCTCTGCAGAAGATTGATGTGGCCTCGAGCCTCCTGGCATATGCGATTGTAAAACTCTCTTTGGTCCATTGAAATTGTTTTGCAGAATTCCTTTCAATCTCTACTCTCCAGCTGTTTGTTAAAATTGAATAAATTGACTGCTTAGAAAGCATCCAGACTGCCCAGGCGCGGATCACATCTTCATGCTTGAGTGGATCTGCATAGATATCTCCGGCTTGCTGATGCTGAAACTCACTGTGAAGAGTGCAGTCGATCTCTCCCTTCAGGTCATCAAATTTGCGCTTTAATACCCTGTAGAAGTTGACCATCTCTCCGTTAATATCATTGATAAACTCAATCTCAGAGGGGTGTTTGGCAAAGTAAAGAGCTCCACCTCCGAAAAAAGGTTCACAATATTGCCGGTGTTCCGGGATTAAATCCAGCAACTTGGGTACTAATTGTTGCTTTCCTCCCCAGTAAGTTATTGGTGTTTTCATATTTTTCGTGTAAATTTGTGTATCTCATCCTTGCAAACGAATAATGCCTCTACATCAATTCGAGCTTACTAGCTCCTGTCGTGTGTAGAGGCACTTTATTTATATTGCGGGGTGAGATTCCAATATAAAACGATAGGAGCTTTTTTATTGCTCCCGGTACAAGAATTATGTGAAAGATCCGAATATCTTCTTTATCACAGATCCAATCACTGATTTATACTTAATGTAGATTATCAGCAGTAGAACGGCGGTGAGTAGTGCGATGATCAGGTAGAGCCGGAGGGGTGAACTTCCGGTTTTTTCTTTTGTCTCTTGTTTGGTTTGCTCCTTGGCTTGGGTGTCTGTGGATTCGGTTGTAATGCGGTTTTCCTGCTCTTCTTTAGACTCTTTAACATCTGCCTTAGTTGTTGTTGTCACATTGCGATCTATTTTAATTTCCGAGTCTATGATCTGTTTACCAGTCGAATCGCGCTCCGGGGAGTAGTTTATGATGTGGATCTTGGAGAGGTCGATCTGATTTGAGATTGCAGTTACAAGTTGCTCCCAGGTAGTGGCCCGGGAGGTTGTGTCGGTTGTAAGTGTCTGCTGAGTCACTTCTGAGGTGATTTCAGTCTTAACGGCGCGCCTTGAGACTCCACATGCAGTGAGCAGCTCGAGCGCGGTTATGATTATGATAATTTTTTTCATATCAATCAGTTTCAATAAATAATTTACACGCAGGAGTAGATGCTTTAATCGCTTTTTTAGCAAACTTACAGTACTTCTTTTCTGGATATTTATAGCAATTTTTACAGATATGACTTGAATCATCTGCTTTTTCAGAAACTCTGCGAGAAGGGCGATGCATTTCAACTTCTGCAAAAGCTGCCATCATTAATGTAGCAGCCAAAATACTTCTCATTCTAGTAGATATCATCTTAGTTCATTTTAAATTTCAAATTCAAGTTTCGGTGTAGGATCTTGGTAGGTATGGCCGGTGCTGATGTTGTTGTTCCAGCGGCCACCGGTGGCATGAGAGAAGTGCAGGTGTGGTCCGGATGAGCGACCGGTGTTGCCGGAGAGTGCGATCTGATGGCCGGCAGGGATCACTTGACCAGTGACTACTTGCTGAACAGAGAGGTGGCAAAATCCATAACGGTCGTTGTTGTTCACATCCCGAAGGATGATTGTTCGGCCACCTGTCTTATGATTATATACCTGTGCGACTTCTGCAGCGACAGGTGAGTACACTCCGGTTCCTACCGGGCAGGCGATATCGATTCCGTTATGGAAACTGGTTGCTCGAGTGATTGGGTGAATCCTGGTGCCGAATCCTGAGCTGATCCGACCTTTACATACTATCTTTTTCATTATTATTTGATTTTAATTCATCAAGTTTTACATCAAAATGCCTCTCTGCCTTATCGACTAAAATTCTCTGCAGTATTTTTGCCCATCTTGCATTATTCGCTGATGATTGATTTTCGAGAATTGACCACATGTGCCAAAAACAGAAAATTCCCGCAACTATATTTTCCAAATACATATCAAACATGGTTGCAACATAATTGTCAAGCAAGTATGCAAATGCTATCAATGAATAAATTGTGGCAAGAGTATTAATGATTTTCGACCCTTTTTCAGATGTGACCTTACCAGTACCTTTACCCATTTTTTTAACTCTATGGGCAAGGCTTATTGCTGAAATGCAATCTAAGACGACCGCAAGAGTACATACAACAAGCAACATAGTAATGTCTTGAAGCATCGAGAGGAATCCTCCTACTGCGATGAAAAAATATTTTGATAACCAATGTTTTTCCATAACGGGGTGAGATTAGGTGCCTATTCTTAATAATAAGCACTGATTATTATTATTTTTCAACTATGCGTTACTCCGTTTATTTTCACTCCGCTCTCTGTTACCTCAAATTCAATCGTACCCATTTTGAGAAAGAATCCATTTTGAGAGAAGTGCATATATTTATTTGAAGACCAAGCAGATACTATTCCATCTGTACCTATCTCTGTCTGAGCTATTATTTTTCTAACTGTTATAATAAATGAACTACCAGTAATATAGTTCCAATCGGTAGTTGCGCTAGTAGAATCGGACATCTGTTGATCGCCTTGCTGCTCTGAATAAGAAAAGTGTGAATGGAGCGCCGCGAGGCGATATGTCCCTGCAGTCAATCCTCTTATAGTTGCAGATATGTTTTTCACTCCCGCGACCTCGTTTGTCTCTCCAATTATCCCTACATCCTGCCATGCAGAACTTACTGATTTTTGAAGTACTACCGCTATATTAGCAACAGACCTAGCATAGTAACCATCAGAAACACTTGCCGATACCTGAATATTACTTACCTCTATCTCTAATACTCCTTCAAATGATGTTTGAAAAGAAGAGGAGTATTGTGAACCAGACCATGACCCAAAGTCTGGGTAATTCCAAGAACTAGTAAGGCTTCCCATATCTGTACCCGTAGGAGTAAGGGAGGAGGATGAAGCACCTGCTTGGATTACTGCTTTTGATGATACTGGAGTAGGTTTAATTAGCACTTTTAAATTATTATCAGAGTCATAGATGGCGACTTTTTGTTCATCACCTGCGTTGACTTCTATCCTAGCACCATTTATGGCCGTTTTTAACTGTTCTGCTATTAGATTATGAACAAATGCTGCCTCTGAGAGGAATATTTTTGTTGCAAGAAAATCTATCTGTTGATCAAATGACTCCCACTTGGTTGTATTAGTAGGTATAATTCCTTGGAATAGACCTGCTGTTATCTTAGTTCGATAGAAGATGCCATTGTAAAAGACAGCATCTATCCTGCTGGAATAGCCATAATATATAGCATTGGCATCATATGCACCCCGTGACACCAAAAGAGGACCTACCGGTCCAGGTTCTCCAGAATTACCTTTGATACAAATAGGATCACCCCAAGTACCAGAAGAGTAAGATGCTGCTACCTTTTGAGAGATCCATATAACATTTGGTGTTGTGTTAGTGTGCCACCCGCCTGTTGTCCCATCTCCAGTGGGAAGTGCAGGCGGTGATGAGGGAGCGTTATCATGATATGTAATAAATACAGAGAGACCGTTAGAACCATCCGTACCAGGAATTCCATCATTACCATCAACTATCATAATCTGCCAGGCTGTACCATTATATATATATACCTTCTTATCTCCCGTATTTCTATATACCCAATTTTTTATGGGATTTGCGGGAGGTATTGCAAGGTCTCCTTTCCACACAATAGATAAACCATCAGCACCAGGAACTGGCTCTTTCACTCTCCTAACTACTGCTGTACCTCTTATTCCGGCCATTATTCAACAATATTATCGATTACTGACTGTGCAACGCTTTTTGCATACGTCCTCCAGTTTTGATACGACGTATACTCTGAAAGATATTCTGTCACTTTTTGTGACTTTGGGTGATCTCTTACTAGTTCACGGTTTGCCATAATAGCATCTTTGCTATCATTAGGATATTTACTTTTCACTATTGCAGACACAATAGATCCATAAGAGTGGTCTCCCTTGATATCAACATTATAACCAACGAACTTAGTTGTAATCTTGCCGTCTTTATCCTCTTTTTCAACAGGCTCAAATCCGAAGAAGATCCTTAGTACATTTCCCTCTCTTACTACTGCAGGAGGCATTGAGTCAAATTCTGTTTTCATAATAATAATATTTTATTCAAAGTAATAATCTGCTTTATTGTTGTTACCTGTACGGCGTTTTACTGTCGCCTTAAATGGAAAACACTCTTTTTCTCTACATTGTACGAGCACATCTTTAAGCTTGTAGTTATTTGTGATAAACTTGCAATCCTTACCAGCTATCTCAATGAGTACAGCATACCGGTCTCCTCCGTTCTTTGTCTGGACTCCTGTCTCGAAGTCTTTTACCACCACTTCTTGATTGAGGATATCCATTAATGTTTTTACTTCTACATCGAAGAACCGTTTACCATCTTTGCCAACGCTCTTCGCTTTTACATTCAGCTCATTAAAATTCTTCATACCTGTTAATCTTTTCCAGAGTGTCTTGCAGTCTCCTTGCATGCACCATCCTTTATAACTGCAGAGTATCTCATATTTTCTATTTTTATCTGTTATCTGCGAGAGTTTTCTCGCAAATCGTTGTTTCATGTCTTTACGCAGCAATGTCTTTTTGTGAGAGAACCGATATCCCAGGAAGTCTATCGACCGCCCTCTGGCCTCCTCTGCTGCGCTTTCGTGTCTTTGTCTCATTCTTTATTTCTACCCCTACCGGAAACACCGTATAGTTAGGTTTTATTATTAAGTTAAGTTGCTTGTTTACTACATCATTTACAGCTTCGTATATCTCCCACATCCGCTCTTTACTCTCACCTAAGAACACCATATCATCACAGTACCGGAAGTAATATTTTACTCCCAAATTCTCTTTAATAAAGTGATCGAGCCCACTTATAGCGAAGTTGGCCAGAAGCTGACTGGTGTAAGAACCTATTGGCAGACCTTTTTCTGTTGAGCAAATGATTTCACTTATAAGGGAAATAAACCTCTCATCTTTAAATTTTCGCCTTAGATGAGAGATTAACACCTGCTGATCGATATTGGGATAAAACTTCTGAATGTCTATTTTTAAGCACCACGCCGAGCCCTTTTTGTCCTTCATAGCATTCCGTACCCTGTTCACGGCCAAGGTAACTCCACGGCTATTTATACAAGCGTATGTGTCATAAATGAGTGACTTGGTAAGGATAGGATTGATTACTCTCATAATTGCATGATGTAAGATCCTATCCGGGAAGAAAGGGAGTTTTGATATCTCTCTCACCTTACCCCTATCGGCCACAATGGTCATGGTTCTGTATTCAGAGGTCCTGAATGTGCCTGAAATGAGTTGCTGTTGAAGTTCCAGGAGTTTAGTTTCGGAATCCTTCAGGAAGAGCCTCACACCATACGATGTTTTTTTCTTACCACGAGCTGCGCTTTTTGCTGCTGCAGTAAGATTTTCTATCGAGTAGATCTGTTCGTAAATATGTCCTATTCTCTTCATTGGTTTTTTTGCTTTTTCTGCGACCGGAGTCTTCGAGTATTCCTACCAACACCGTTTGTCGCTCTTTATTTTTTGCCTCTCTGATTTTCAGGGGCAAGGTTTGCGAGATTTCAAAATCGTGTTTAAAAGTTAGCTGAGCCCCGATGTTCGAATTCGCATTCGAGAAAACGTTATTCGCATTCGAAGCTGACAAGCTGCATATCGAACCGTTATTCGCGTTCCCGCCGAACAGCCAGAGCATTTAACCCCGCGCCACCTACCTGTATTGCTACAGGATTTGCAGCCGCTTACGCGGCTTATACATTCAATTGTGAGCCAGTCACAAACTTAAGTCCTCCATAATAAGCAAGCCGAGCCCCGAAGGCCGAATCCGCAATCGAGAAAACGAAATACGCATACGAAGCCGACAAGCCGCATAACGAACCGACATTCGCGTGCCCGCCGAACAGCCAGACTTCACCGCCTGCAGCAGACCAATGCCCATCAGCCCAACGATTATTTGCGCCACCACCAACAGTTTTAGGTATGATGTCGAAGAATTCCCCTAATTGCATACTATTTATATAACTTCCTCCAGCCGAAGTCATTCTCGTTTGACTTCTGTAATTAACTCCCACAGGAGGCTTATCGTTAGCTACCTTATTACCCTCCCATATATATACAGTTTCTTGATTAGATAGAATGCCTTGGACAAATTCCCATATCTGCCCATAAATATTTTCCAACCCTCGATAGGAAATGCACTGTACAGTTGTAGAAGCGGCATCAAGAGTATTGATGCTGCCCGAAACATCGCCCAACGATATAGTCTTGCCAGTAGTGATATTACGAGAATTAGCATACGAAGAACCCGTACCATCTAACCCAACGCCAAGAACTGCCTGAATAGAGGTGTTACCATACTCTGCAAGAAACTGCATCGTGATTTTCTTCCTGTGTTCATAGGAGCACAACCCCCAATCTTTACCGTTCACCTGAGCCGCAGCCCAAAATTGCGAGAGAGTCAGCGAACCTGTTGGCACTAAATCAGGTTTACTTACCAGGGCAGAAGCAGGCATACCTGCCTTGTATGCTCCTATACACATTGCAGGAGCTTTCTTGCCTCCAATCGGAATCATAGAAGTCCACAAAATAGGAAGCCCGCCCTGTGTTGTAACTAAGTAATACAGATCCGGAGAGTACCACATTGTGTGACCTTTCGAGTGGTCAACAACCGTTCCATCAACAAAATAGGCCGAGTTAAGAGGGTTGAGCTTTGCAGCTGTTCCGTCATTTTTAACAAGGTATCTTCCACATTGAGAATAGTACAACTCCTTCATTTGCATATTGCCTATCTGTGGCCATGAAGTTGTAGTGTTATACTCAAGGTATGTTCCCCAGGCTACTTGTCTGAGTAGTTGCTCCTGTCCCACATTCATAGAGTCCATTAGTTTTTCGAGAGTTACCTGTTTAACAGAACCCTCGACAACGCAAAGAACCCCCTGGGATTTTAGTAATTGCTGCACCGCAGCTACTTGTGCTAAATCGTTCATATCATATATATTATAATGTTGCTGTTGCGGAAATTGTTATGTCTCCATTCTCCTCTGTTTGACCGACCTCTACTCTGTCGCAGTCGGCTTTCGTTACTGTAAATTGTGTTGCACCAAAGGCAGTTGCAAGTACAATAACTATTGCTCTGCAGTTGTATGCCTCAAATGCCCATGTTACCCCTGCCGAGATCTGCACATTGTCACTGCGCCGTATGAGCTTTGCATTCCAGACAGATGATGTGTTTAAATCAGACACCTCAGCATTTGATACCGGAGTGAGCTGCACGAAGTAGGGATCGGAAGAGTCGTAGATGACAAACATATATGTAGAGACAAGTTTGTCTGCTCCGTCTATGGCAACATAGAAATTACAAATAAACAATTGAGCTCCAGACACATCTGCCATGCCAATAGTACAGGTTTTGTCTGTACTTTTAGCTTTAAAGACCACTGCTCCTTTGAACCATTCTGTCTTAAATTCGCCTATCGAAGTGATTCCTAAAGTCAAACGTGCCGTGGCAGTAATAGTCGCCACTTCACCCTCGCGAAGAGTTTTTGAAGTTGAGTCCACCACGCCTGTGTATGAGTTTTTTCCCACCAACTCTATACGAATATCCACATCTGCCCCAACAGGAGTCTCGTAGCCGGTATTTACCACAGCATCGAAGCGAAGAGTATCGATATTGGTATTAGTAAGAGTTGCCAGATTGCCGATGATTTTTATCGCTCCGGTTGTAGGATTAAGATGAAACAGCCCCGCACCTGTTGTTGCTCCTCCCACAACTCCGGTACAAATACCATCTCCTCCGAATAATAAAACCTGATGGTTGTATTTCCACGAAGCAGATCCTGGGATGATAGAGATAAACCCTGTCTTTACAGACGAAGTGATTACAGGCGTAATTGTAGGTTGATTGGCACCCACCGTCCAGTCCGGCATGACCACTCCGCCACCATCAGAGATGGATTGATAAAGAGCCTTGTCCCATTCAAGGCGCACAGTAACTGTGTCACCATAACGGGTTCTTTTAATAACTACTTGTCCTTGTACTGTATTCATTTCCAAACCTCCTTGTTAAGTTCGTTTATTGCTTCAAATTCAGTTATGGCTACTCCTGAGATCATAGCTAATTTATCTTCAAATGTGTCTGCCATAACTGAAGTGAGATCTTTATCATTGATAATTATCTTTCCAAGAGAGCTCTTTCTTCGAGCTCTCGTGTCAATGTTTGAGTACTGTTTAACCAGCTCTATATTTGCAATAATGTATTTCATATCAATCAATTAAATATATATGCTGTTCCTGTTGAATTACCATAAGTCACACCGGCTCCATCTGAAGCGATACCCATAGCCGGCTTCTCCGCTACGTCGCAATATATCTCACAATTAGAAGTGTCTATACCTGTCTTATCTGTAGGTATTTCTGCTGTTTCGCCCATATTGTGCGTTACATCGCCCTTGGTTGTAGTTACTGTATGCCAGGTGATTGAAAAGTACGATCCTGGAGAAGCAACGACCGCTCCCCGAATATGAATGATAGCCTGCGCCGGTATAACGGCCTGCCTCCGTTGAACATCGCCAAAGCTCATCATATCAACTGTGAAAACAGGGTATTGTCTCACTGCTGAGAACTGAACTGCAGCCACTTCAACGGCATCCTTGAACATCTTAATAGTGTAATCATTCTTCGCTACAAGTCGCATGTCAATCTGAAATACCCCAACACTAGTTACAGAGCACTCAGGAGCATTGGAAGAGGAGATGGCCACAAAGTTGCCGGCAACTTTTTTGAGTAGAGAGAAAGTGATTCCCGCTGTGTTGTTGGCGATTATATCCACTCCACGAAAAGCCACAGCGGAGAAAGTAATCAGATGCCCAGAAACCAAAGGATTGTAAATATACTCAACCGGCTTATCAATCTCAACAGTGTACTTGTCAGAAGTAACAGCCTGTGTAGAAAGAAAAATATCGTCAATAGCGATGTCAATATTAACGCTTCGGCGAGTGTCCGGAAGAACAGCACGGAACGACAGAAGAGCAAGTGATTCTGCAGAGATGTTTTTCGAGACTGTAAGCGCACCCCTGGCCGAACTGTCCGAATTGTCTATAGCAAAAAGACCGTTGATATAGTCCTGTGTAGTAGTAATATCGACACCATTCAGGTACCACTTAATATTACCAAGGGCACTATTGGCTGAACCATTTGGGTACACACCATCAGGATCTGTCACAGACACCATCGGGAGAATGACAGTAGGAGTAATTGCCCTGTTAGGCTCATAGGCTAACTCAACAGATTTATAAACCTGAGTGAGTGCGCTACCTAGCACCTCATAGTGCCGAGAGACAATCAGAGGAGCAAAAGTGCGTTTTATGTATTGAGAAACTTTCATTTTAAATTTCTATTGTTGTACTTACTGTTGATTTATCGTATGTTGCCGTTATGGTAAATTTACAGGACACATTTGTTTGTAGCGAGTTACCCAAATCAGCAAAGCTTATCTGAGCTGTATTAGTCAAAGCAGTATGAGCTTGGTTCCATATCAGATCATCTGCAGCATCTCCACTGGTCCGTGTCCATACCCATGTTGCCATCAAAGAAGTGATATCAACCCACCTCTTATATACTTTGACAGAAAGCGAAGTTGTTTCGTTTGTACCAATCATCCATCCCAAAGAACTATCAATTTCCATCCGAACCACCCCCTCGCCAATACTCTTATCTATCTCATCTATCAGTTGCTGATAAGATATCTTCTTCCATTCCTGCGTATAAGGAGATTGTACCGGAAACAATAGCTCAGGAGTAATCTCCGCCTGTGGGAACTCATTGAGCCTAGGAGCTAAAAAAAAAAGCCCTTCCGGAGTGAGTATCTCTAAGTTGGCAGGAGGCGGATCCATCGTGCGTGGAATATTGAGCAGCCCGAGATCCTGCGCAAGCCGGTACACGAATGTGAATGACTTGAGATCTTCCTGCGAGCTGTCAGAGACAGAGCTCTCTTTTATTGTTATTCTGCGAAGTGTGCCTTCTGCAACTTTGTATCTGCTGAGTGAATTAAAAAAGTCAAAGAGCCAATCGGCCTCAGACTTCGATTTCCAACCTGTATTCTTTTCAAACAACCTGGTAACTGTTCCATCCAGCTGCTGAGCAATATCATCGTACAACCCCTCTGAGTGCTCCATCTCCGGAGAAAAAATACTCTCTCCGTTCATTACTGCAGTGTCGAGTCCTCCAAGTGAATTTTCAAATACAAAGAACTCATCAGCATCCTCCTGCTCACGATAGACATACCTCTGAACATAAGTAAGTCTGTTACCACCTACATTCTCGGCCCAAACATCATAATACCCGTATTTCTCCCCTGCCTGCAGACTCATTATGTATGAGAACTGCGTGTTATATGTGTAACAGGTGCCGGCTGCAGGTGAGTGCAGGGTGATAATCGATGTGCTGCCATCTTTGAGGTAGAACTTGACTTTGATCACTGCAGCTACCGGAGCGTAATATGTGAGCCATTCTGGTTGATAGTAGCCGGCCTGTTTTGTCTGTTGTTGCCAGGTGAGCCAGTTTGCGGTTAAAAAGTTAGTTGCTGTATCGGCAAGGTTCTCGACACCGGCGCGGATCACGGTGAAGCTGACTGCAGACAAAGAATCTATCTCTGCAGAGAATGTCTTAATTATACCGGTTTGTTGGAAAATATCTGAAGATGGCAATGCAAGAGAGAGATGCTGTTTAACAACATCTTTAATGTCAATTACAACTCTGCCGGCTGCATTGGGTGAGTAGGTCTCATCAATTATATAACTTCCCCCAAGTGCGAGTTTAAATCGCACCTGGGTAGAAGCTGCTATCTCAAACTTCTTGAGGTTGGAAGAGAGAGATAAAGAGTCGGGTTGTATGAGTATTGTTGCCATAATCTTAATCAAAATTATTATTGTGATGTCCAAACTCAAAGGACAACTTTTTGCCAATTTTTTATATCAAAACTGCTCTGAATCCACTTGTTAAAGTGCGCTCAAATTCATAAATCGTGCTGTCACCAGGCTTGAGGGCCTTAATCAAAATCGGGTTCTCCTGATAGTAATAGAGAGCCCCGGACTGATATTGTGCTGCAGTAGGAGGTGGCAGGTATTCAAAACTTGCCTTTGAGGGCGCATCAGGGCCGGTAAAGTCCCAGGTGTAGTCACTATATTCTTGTGTATCGAACTCTGCGAACACCTGATCTGCATTATTTTCATACTGCCAGGTGTAAAGTTGCTCCAGGAATTGCACTGTAAGATCTGTAGTCTCCGGAGTGAGAATTCTCAGTAGCAAAAAGTTACTGCGAACATTCTCCAGCTTCTGCCCTACTGCATAATTCAGACTCTTTAACAGTACCTTTTGCCCCTTCAGGAGTTTTGGTTTATCGAGCCTCAGAGAGAGCAGCTCTTCTGTTGTGTAGTCAACTCTTGCCTCGATCTCCACTCCTGAATTCATGAGATATTTGTTGTACTCTTTGAAAAAAAGTTGATACAGATCAGAGGTGGTGAGATCATAGTTACTCCATTGATATCCGAGATTGTTGTACTTCTGAGTTGTGCCAAGACAGTATTTTGCAGCAATGTTATTATCTTCATCGGCCTCTCCTGCTCTTAATGCCAGGATGATCTTCTGTTCTGCATCCTCTGTTTTCTCCTTATAAGATGTGTTGCGGTGCCTGCTGTTACCTATAAACGGACATACCACATTCGCCTCTTTACTGCCAAGTATGCCAAGCTTCACTTCAACCATTGCCGGCATAAGATCTTCTGCCTTGTACTCCTTTGCAGGGAGTCTTTTTGTAAAATGTCTGAAGTAATTACTACCTACCTTATTGATCTGCACTTCTGAGGTGGATGGCTTGCGAAGGATCTCATAATATTCGCCGGTGGATCTGCGCAACACAAAATTGTACTTCCAGGCATTATTGCGGAAGTCCGGCTCTGCGAGCTCTCCAAGGTGTGCGTATTTATCTGCGAGCTCGAAGATTGTCTCCATAGCCGGATCTGCACCCTCAATTGAGGTGTCAGAGGTGAGATCTACCTCCTGAGTGTCTGTGAAGAGATATTTCTCAGCATCATTTACCCGGCCGGTGAGGTCCAGATCTGCAGGAGTGAGAAGAACAGAGTTCATAGGGAGCAGATCTACTGACTTAGATTCCGGGTAGATGTATGCATGAATTAGAAATTTATTATCCAGAAACTTCAGAAAATCGCCAACGGTAACGCTCGGCACCAGGTCGGAATAGTTAACAAATCCTTTGCAAATAGTATCTGCAGTATTATTGATCACTACGATTTTATTGAGAAAACTGTCTGTGCGGAAAGGATTGGTGCGAACAGTGTAATTGTATTCCGCAAAGATCATATCAATAACCCGGTGCAGAAACAGGAACGGAGTGATCCCATAACCGGCCGGAACATTGATTGTCTCATTGCCTGTTGATACCCGGCGCGCCAGGTGTCTCAGATCCCAAATTATTCTCTCTGAAGTAATATCCGGGCCATTCAGCATTTGATACTTGCCATCGCTGAGATTTACTGCTACAGGGAAGGCTGTGAAGTCATCCACTGCAGCAGCGATCATACATTGATAGATGTGCTCATACCAGGCAGCAACCGGATCCGGAGAGGCTGCAAAATCGTTCCTTGTAATCTTGCCAAAAATATCTACAAGCTTCACATCTTTGATCTGTGAATAGAAGTCACTCTCATTGAGCATCAGCGCGCCAACAATGCCACTCCTCTTGTGAGCAGTATCAATAACCAACTGCCCATCCTTATGAATCACCCCGGCTTCCAACTTGGCTGCCATCTTGCGCAAATATTTACTGTTACGGCCTGTCCTGGTCGGAAAATCCAGCAGCGAATCGTTCGCCATCCCCGGCAATGTCACCGGCAGGCTCTGCGTGCCCTCATATGAAAATGCCGGCGAACTCTGCTCAATCTCGAACTTGAAATCCGCACCCAGCACCAGCTGACCCTTTTCAGTGATTAATCTCATAACGAACCCTCCTGTTTGATGCGTTCAAATTGCTCTTTTTTTGCCTCTTGCTGTGATAATACTGTATATGCAGCGATTGGATTGTTCCGTAAATCTTTAAGAAATCCCGAGATTTCATTCATTACTCCCGATTGATTACTTATTGCTGCATTGTTTTTTTCTGCTGTCTCCCCTTTTGTCGAGTTGATTGCACTAATCTGAGAGCTTGATGCCTGTTTTTGAGCTCCGGGTATTTGAACCTGTGATGATTGTTGAGACGATCCCAGAACCATTCTTTCTCCGCCAAATGAACCGGAGCTTCCGGCAATTGTTTGACTTTTGATTGCATTTCTTTGAGCTACAATCATTCCGACCTGCAGAGCTGTCATTGCGCCAATCACTGCAACTGCAGGACCAGCTAAAACTCCTAATTGAGAAATAGCTGTCATCGCTCCAAGAGCACCTGAAGCAATCGCCTGGGCAATTTTAATACCCATGTCGATATCGGCATACTTCTGCTGAACTTCTAGCTTTTTCTGTTCATATTTCTGCTCAATTTCTGCTCTCTTATCATACGAGTCTCCGTATAATGATAGTTCCCGATTTTTCTGAGTCTCAAGTTTGGTAAACTCAATCTGCTGTAACTGTGAAGAGACCTGAGAGGCTATGTTTAAACCCTCAACTATCAAGTCTAGTACTTTCTTTGCTCCTTTTGAATTGATTTCAAATCGTGACTTCCACGCTTCATTATCCATGTCCTGAACAGCCTGATTATACTGCTGTTCGGTTAGCATTTTCAAATTAAGTGAGTCCTTTAAGGCAAGCAGATCTTCGTCATATTTATCCTGTAGCGACTGAAGTTTTGTTTTTTGGCTATCAATAACCCCGGATGCTGTTTCTGCTGCTTTTTGCATAAAAGCAAATGCATCATTTATCTGATTATCAAGTTCCGATGTTTGTTTTTTAGAGTCTTCTGCGATTCCCTTTTTAACAGCATCATCCGCCTCTTTTTTAAGTTTTTCCAGGGCTGCCTTGAACTTCTCTATCTTATCAATCTGCTTGATGAGCATCTGGTTCTGCAGATCCTCAATATTTCTTGAAAATTTTAAGTTTATTGCAATCTTGCTTTCTATTAATTGATATTCAAGGGCTTCTACTTGAGCATTGTACTCCTTTTGTGAAATATGGCCGGCCAAATACATTTCTCTGAGGGAGATAAGCTTTTCTTTATTGGCTTTATCTGCTCCTTCAATCTCTTCTTTATATAGTCGTTCCTGCTCCTGCTTGGATTTTGCTGCTATCTCTTTACGCTGACGAAGTGTTTCGTCTGCAATACTTTTCGTCATTGTATTTATTGACCGCTCAACTCTTCTTAATGATTTTTGCGCCTCAACTTCAACTGACATCACTTTAACGGTTGTGTCGACAAATTTTGAGATAATGCCATCATTAGCTAGGTTGTATTTTCCTAATATTTTTGCGGCTTCATCAACTCCTTGATTTAGCTTTTTAAAATCATTTATTCTATTTTTAACACTATTGATCTCTTCATCAGAGTATAAAGTGACAGTTGTTTCCCCTACATTCTTAACTCTGTTTTTTTGCATATACGAAAGTTCCGACTCAAGCTTAATTAACTCCGATGCCTGATTCAGAATTTTTTTATTTTCATTGTACTTAACTATAAGAAAATCA
>Ga0351921_1026_pt2 | contig 16527 bp, 12 predicted proteins | sample BONcelHT113001C9_FD_206869 | JGI IMG/M metagenome (GOLD analysis project Ga0351921, IMG submission 206869) | Enriched cells from coal bed in the Powder River Basin, Montana, United States - BONCAT cells T11 rep2 HSBNCT.T11.300.1.C9 ... | reverse complement strand
TTTTTTCCTGATTGTCAGATATGTGGATTACGAAAAAATGCATAGCATTGAGATTTTAGCCCCCCGTTTATAAAAGGCCTCATATTTCCCGTTGTTTTGATATTGGGTTTTTCTCGAAAAACGGACTCATCGCGATCTCGATGAGGTGTCTGAACCAGACCATATCCAGATTAGAGAGCGACTTCAACGGTTAAAAGATGGACTTCAGCCTGATTTGGACATTCGAAAGTTGAAAGGATATAAGAACACCTATCGGTTAAGAGTGGGGGACTGGCATATACAGAAATTGTTCTCAAGGGTTCTTCACGAATCACCTATATCGCCTGAAATCAATTGAACCAGGGATTACACCATCTCCCCTCCACCTTCACCCACTTAACCTCGATATTCGTAAAACCCCTCTTTTCAAACATTACACGGGTTACAGGATTTCTCGTACATAAGGGTAAGGCCGGAGCAACAAGCTGGACACCATGTGTTCCCTTTCGTGAAGCACTGAGCCAGCGGTTCCAGGTCCATGAAGGCTTAAATATCATGCGACGTTCAGCCTCTGCCGGCATACAATGATGATAGAGGAGAACAGGCCCTCTATCATCAGAAAGGGGAGAAATTACTCTTTTACCATCAGTGGGTATGATACCAGGTATATGTGATGGTTCCGGTTCAGGCCAGAATTTCACCAAGAGATGCTGAAATGATACTCATTGCCAGTAACAAGAGTTATTAGAAATAAAAAAGGGAGGGGAATATCAGGAATAGACTCTGCTTCGGTCCCCAATCTTCACGATTGAGATTTGTATGGTTGTATTATCGATTCCCATAATCACTCTGAACCTCCCGACCCTCATTTTATAGTACGGTGAGTCTACCAGTCGTTCAGCAAACCTGAATGGATCTTCTTTAAGTTCAAAAATCTTTTTCAATAATCGTTTTTTATCGCCGGTCTCAAGATTCCGGATATATTTCTGAATATGGTCCGGGATAATGATCTCATAGGGCACAGTATCAGAGGAGTCCTTCTTCCTTCATCAAATCTTCAACGATGCAATATTTTCCTTCATGTATCTCCCTTATCGACTGTTCAATATCCCTTTGATCTTCCTCTGAAAGCGTATTGAGATCGTATGCGGTAAGAAGTCGGACAAGAACCTCATTGTAACCTTCCTGAGGCCCTTTTTTTAAAGCATCAAGTTTCCCCTGAATATCCTCAGTAATGGGAATCAAGACATCAGAAGACATGCAGAAATATTGGAAAGGAGATGAAATAATTATTCTCATCTGAACTGCAGAATTATACCTTGCCATTCTTTTCACAGATTTTGCCGATCATAAAGCATAGGTTTTATTGGGACCGGATTACTCTTTCTGACACCCTATTGTAGATCAAATGTGGCTTCGGTCACGTGAAATCTAAAACAAAATCAGAATCTCCGGCCATTCAAAGACCCCGATCAATCGTTTACATACTCCCGGCTGATCTATACACGCCGGATATCCTTTGTTTGGTCACTATGACACCCCGGTGCCTCCGATGCGGGAAAAAAGAGCGCAGAGCAACGAAAACGCATTTCTAACTATTTTCCATCAGTTTTATCTATCTGCCTTATACCCTGTTTCACACAACAATGGTATGTCACACGGAGACGGGTGCAAGGTCCTTCAGAACTTCAACAATCCTGATACGATCTTCCGGCCTCCTCTCTCTCGATGAGCAGCATTCAACATGTCCTCCTACAATTGTTGCCTCTCTCATCAGCAGCCCGGGACGAATCATGGTCTGATGAACCGTTCCGGTTGATACCCCCACAATCGTTACCACACACTGATCCAAACAAACTTCAGCCGGCTGAATAACACAGCCGGTTTTCCTCCTACAACAATGCAATCAAAGGGAATACTATGATTACCACACCCATACAAACCACTGGATACAACGAACGGCAGATTCGCCTTCTTGAATACCTTGATAACCAGGTTAAAACAGGAAAGAACTTCTTCAAATCTAAGTTCATCGCCAGGGATACCGGCATGTCATCCAAAGAAGTCGGGACCAACATGGGTCTCCTTGCTGAATCCTGCACGAAATTCTCGATACAGAAATATAGTTACTCAAATAGCACCACCTGGCTGATCACTGCCTCCCAGGTATAACCCTCCAGATATGCTCCCTCTTTTAGCCCTGATACGGGGATGGAATGTGACCTTCACCAATACGGGTAATAATTCGCTCAAATCAGCCTTCTTTTCCTGATTGTCAGATATGCAGATTACTAAAAAACGCATATCATTGAGATTTTAACCCCCCATTTATAAAGCCTCATATTTCCCGTTGTTTTTCAAAGTTTCTTGGCTTGGTGGTTTTAATGAACGAGAGGAGATGAGGGAGATCAACGGCATGATCGCCATCAAAGTCCTCGGGTCTACCTGGAAGGTATCCAGAAGAATTAATGAGTGAATTTACGATTATCCGTTCTAATTCCTTCTAGGAGGTGTCAGTCGGGGTCATCGGTTCAGGTCCGGCTCTTATGTTTATGTAATCAATACCTCGATACTGGTAACAAAACCCATGCCCTTGAAATTTAAATTCGAGAGTGATTTTAGGTTTTCTATTGTTTTTGTTCACAAACTCTTTGTTTGTGCGAGATGAACAATAGATTCTCTAAGCAAAACCAATCGTGATATTTTTTATTTTTGAGAGATATCTTGAGAGTTTTTTTGTTAATATGGATCTTCTCTTTTGCTAAGAACTGGGGATTTTCACCTGAACAATTCACTGACACCCAAAATTGAGTGATTACCCCTCCGATTCTAATACTATCCAATTCGGGCTTTTTCTTGTTCCGGTATTTTTTATCTGGTTCTGCCGGGAGAGGGTTGACACCAGATTATGAATTTTGGTACTCTTCTGGCCTTCTGTCAGGATCTCAGGGAGTTTGCCCATGAGGAGGTCATCGATCTCTTTCCGTGATACCGGGCCGTGTTCTCTGATAAAGAGCAGGATCAGATCCTGATAATACCGATCATCAAACCCTTTCTCTCTCATATGCTTCGCAGTCTGACCGGTGACCTCTGCAACTGATCCGGCGATGAAGACCTTGGGGTATCTGCCTTCGACCAGCCCTTCTTTCTTCAGATGAGCATGCTCCTCTTTTGACAAGGGTTTGTGCTTCTGTACTGTATCAAGCAGGATGATGGTATGGAGATCAAGATCAGTCCGCTCCATCAGGAGCCGGGTGTACTGTTCATCAAGAATCCTCCCCGGTATGGTGACTTTGACCCGGTCAGGTTCAGAGATGTCATAGTCAGGAAGCGGAAAGAACCGGCGGGCCTGGGCCTGGTACATCTTCTTGATGCCACCTCCCTGCGTGTCTATCATGTTCAGGTTCACCATCGCAGCGGTCAGAAACGGGCTGCGATAGATCTCAAGGGGAGCATCCTGCAGTATTACTGTCTCGACATCACCAGGAAGGAACCTGCCAAGATTGGTAAGGAGGACCGCATCAGGGGTTTCGATGACCTGAATTCGTCCCCGGAGGGTGTAATCCTGATGAGCGATGCAGTTATGGAGCGCTTCGCGGATGACCCATGAATCGTATTGCGAGAGTTCTTTCGGAAAGAGTGTTCCAGTAGGCATTACCCGGATGGTAAGGTTACGTATTTTTTTGAAAATCTCATCAACCCGGATAAGGAATGGAGGGTCTGCATGATAATAATCAAGTTCCTGGTTCTTGTCATCCTTGAGTATCCAGGTTATCCGGGCTACTGCCGGGGAGAGGAGGGCTGTTGATTCCGGTCTGCCAAGAAGGAGCAGGGCAGTGTAAGTCATTGCTCCCCGAATGGTAAGTCCGGCTTTATTCAGGAAGGTGATATCATCCCATGCTCCGGCCTCTACAGCCTGACCGGGATGTTTGGTGATGAACTCCTCTCTGGCACGGATCAGGGCAACGGGGTCAATATCTTCAAGGCTCGCGGATTCACATATCTGTGATGACCAATCGGTCCGGATTGTCCAGATCGCCCGTTCCAATTCCGGGTGTTTTGAAAGCTCAGTCTTACTGGAACCGATCCTGATGTAGGCAGTCCCGTAGAATTTCACCGGGCGGTCCCAGGCTGCCGTAACGGCAAAGAGGATGAGCCGTCCCTCCGGATGATCAACTACCGTGGCCTCAAATCCCACATTTGGGTGAAGCCCGAGACTGAGCCAGAGGAGGAGATCCTGATTTCCTTTTCCTTTGGTTGAGTAGGGATCGAAATTCGTCCCGATTATCGTATGGGTTGTGTCATCGATTCCGAATATTAAATAGCCCCGTGGCTTTCCGGCAAGACAAGCTCCATTGGAAAGGGCAGAGAGGTATTCTCCGATGAGCTGAGGTTCATAGTTATTGGCCTTGAATTCGAAATATTCCTGCTCGTAGGGTTCGCTTCGAAGGCGGTTAATCAGCCCGATGAGGTCTGCCTGAGTGGTCAATCAAGGACCTCCGGATAGGTTTTCATCGATAAAATCCCCCTAAGTTTTTCAGATATCAGTCCTTCGTTTCACCTTTTTTTAACGATATCAACACTTTTTCCCGCTCTATCTCTTGAATGAGCTCCTGTTCAGTTGGGAGAAATAAATGATAACGTGAGGCAAATAAGTGTCTGCTTTCATGGAGCACAGAATACCGTACTACAGTTTCGTCTTTTTCAGTACAGAGAATGAGACCAATAGTTGGATTATCCTCTTTTTGTTTTATGCGATCTTCAAACATCCGCACGTACATATCCATCTGGCCAATATCCTGATGGGACAATTTTCCGGTTTTCAGGTCAATAAGAATAAAACACTTCAGGATATAATGATAAAAAACCAGATCTATGTAAAAATCTGATGTCTCGGTGATAATTCGATATTGACGAGCAACAAAAGAAAATCCTCTTCCGAGTTCAAGAAGAAAGTGCTGAAGTTTTTTTAGTAATGCCTGCTCGAGATCCTGTTCCAGAAGAGCAGGGTGTAAATTATCCAGATTCAGAAATTCGAGTATATAGGGATCCCGGATATGTGCCTCCGGACTCAGTGCTAATGCAGTAGTTCTTACCTGAGCCTCTTCAATTACTGGTTCTTTATCACGGCTCGCGAGTAAACGCTCATAATAGAGTGAGTTGATCTGTCTTTCCAATGCTCTGACACTCCAGCTATCAGAGATCGCCTCTTTCATGTAATATGCTCGTGCAGATGGATTTTCAACTCTCATCAACAAGCGATAATGCGACCAGCTTAAAAGGGTACACACTGTGTACCCTATCTCCTGATCTGATAGAGTCCCAGAAGTATGAACATTCGGGAATGTGAGGTAGAACTTTCTAAAATTTTTAAGGTTTACTTCAGAAAAGCCGCGTCCGTGTTCATGGGTTAGTTTTTTTGCAAGATTTCGTATGAGTGACTCGCCATATTCTGCTCGATTTTTTCCGTTTTGTTCTTCTAATATTATCGCTCTTCCAATATTCCAATAAGCCAGCACCATTTCCTGATTTATTGCATGGATTGTGTTTTTCCTAGCGGCAATTATAATCGAACATACAGTATTAAAAAGCGATTCTTCCCTTGTATTCGTGACAATTTCGGAGTTATGATCCGGGGGGGTAATCTCTTTCATATTAATTAGCACACCAAAATTCTCTGTCTTTGATAAGCACCGGGAAGATCTCGATCTGCCTGATCGGGATGTTTGGTTATAAACTCCTCTCTGGCATGGGTTAGAGCAACGGGGTCAAGGTCTTCAATGGTTGCCGTTTCGCAGATCTGTGCTGACCAGTCAGTCCGGATTGTCCATATCGCCCGTTCCAACTCCGGGTGTTTTGAAAGTTCAGTCTTACTGGAACCAACCCGGATGTAGGCAGGGCCATAGAATTTGACCGGACGAACCCAGGCTGCCGTAACGGTAAAGAGGATGAGGCGTCCCTCCGGATGATCAACTACCGTGGCCTCGAATCCCACATTTGGGTGAAGGCCGAGACTGAGCCAGAGGAGGAGATCCTGATTTCCTTTCCCTTTGGTTGAGTAGGGATCGAAACGGGTGTCAACGATAGTATGAATTGTGTCATCAATGCCCATAATCACTCTGAACCTCCCGGCCCTCATTTTATAGTACGGTGAGTCTACCAGCCGTTCAGTAAATCTGAATGGATCTTCTTTAAGTTCAAAAATCTTTTTCAATAATCGTCTTTTATCGCCGGTCTCAAGATTCCGGATATTATTTCAGAATATGTTCCGGGATAATGATCTCATAGGGCACAGTATCAGAGGAGTCCTTCTTCCTTCATTAAATCTTCAACGATGCAATATTTTCCTTCATGTATCTCCCTTATCGACTGTTCAATATCCCTTTGATCTTCCTCTGAAAGCGTATTGAGATCGTATGCGGTAAGAAGACGGACAAGAACCTCATTGTAACCTTCCTGAGCCCCTTTTTTTAAAGCATCAAGTTTCCCTTGAATATCCTCAGTAATGGGAATCAAGACATCAGAAGACATGCAGAAATATTGGAAAGTAGATGAAATAATTATTCTCATCTGAACTTCAGAATTATACCTCGCCATTCTTTTCACAGATTTTGCCGATCATAAAGCATAGATCTTATTGGGACCGGATGACTCTTCCTGACACCCTATTGCATATCAAATGTGGCTTCGGTCACGTGAAATGGAAAACAAATCCGAATCTTCGGCCATTCAAAGACCCAGATAAATCGTTTATATACTCCCGGTTGATCTATACACACCGCAGGGCAGCGGCAGAGAACAGGGGGGTTTGAAAACCAATGGGAGATTTCACCGCATTGAGCACCGTGAAGTCAGCGAACCGGAACCTTGAGGGGTCTCGATTGCAAACTATACCCGGAGAGGGCACAGATCCAGGATATCCTGGACGATAACCCGGGGGTGCACCGCTTATGAATCTGGTGGAGTCAGTCACCAGGGTGGAGAAGGAGCGAAAGAATCCTACGCAGCCTCCATCATCTATGAGAACGCTTGAGGCAAAGACCGTGGGACAGATTCCGGTCAAAGGACCGACCATGACAGACGAAAGCACCGCAGTAACCAGAGAATCACCAGGAATGCAACCATCACCGGGGCTAGGGGAGCGGAGGTATCCACATCCCGTGACAGTTCAGAGGATACCTATCAGAAAAGACCCTCACGTCTCATGCCGGGAGCGGCGAAATTTTCATGGTATCCTTCAAACGTGACATTATCTCGCTCACCAGTTATGATGCTGATTCTATCCGCACCACGCTGGAGACCTGGGCAGACGGTATCGCCGCACTCGCTTAAATCCACCCTCTTTTCGCATTCCATCAACCGGAGCAGATGGCATGAATTTCATGTATATTATAGCGGGAAGCATCATCCTAATCCTGGCATGGCACCTGGGTGCAGCTGATAGTATCGCCACGACAATCAGCAGTGCCGGGGCCACCTTCCTGACCACGGCAGTGATCGGACCGGACCAGACGTACAGCAACTCTCTCTTTACCGATGACCGGGTGAACCTTTCCAGGAACCTGGACACCGGAAAGGGAGTGGACTCAACCGTACAGATTGCCGGCAGTGGGACCATCGGGGTAGATGAGTACCAGGCACAGACACGAGAGAACCCGAAACGAGTGATGCAGTGTAACCTGCTTCCTGTTGCAGCCGGAGTTGTACAGCACGATGAGATCACCGCATCCGGGCTCTTCCAGTCGGGCCAGTATCTCTCACACCGGGAGATAACAAATGAATCGACCCGATCACAGACCTCTATCAACGGGACCGGTCAGGTCCTGATGAAGGCGGCGAGTACGGATGAGAACACCTCAACTAGGAGGCTGTCCGAGAATATCGATTTTTAACAATGTAGTTTCAGTGTGAAAAATAATCAACACCAAAATGTGTTGGTAAAAAAGATCTCAATCTGATGGTTGACAACTTTTTTACAATATTTATGATACATTTAATTGAACAAGAAATAAAGTCAATACTCTTTTGTTCAGATATACTAATTTCTCTGTTAGAATTAACTAATTGTGTGGGGGCTGACCTACCTCGATCACCATGTTTTACTACTTTTCTCAAATTATGCGCTAAACAAACAAGAGCAAATTCTCCAGCTACTTTACTGAATCCCCTTAAATGAAAACGCCTGAAACCTAAATTTTTAATTTGCCCGAATACCGGCTCCACAACATCCTACCGCCTGTACTTCCGGTTCTGTCGCCCATCCCGCCATCTCCCCGGTCGATCCCGGTGACCTTATCGCGGGGGAAGAATGGCTGCAGAACATACTCTGTATCATCTGTGGGAGATCCTACACCACCTATCAGGAACGGATGACCCCGACCGGATGTACTGCACCGGAGAACGAATTCCACCGGAAGATTCTCGATCTTCCTACCGACGCCGGCAGTCTGGTAAGAACCCAGGCAGCAGATCAGTATCTGTGATGCCTGTTAACAGCGGGAATCGGCAGCAGCGGGGAATGTATGACCGGGCCAGGGAAATGGAGATTTCCGGAGACATCCAAAAAATTGCATTCCTGATTACAGATTATTCATCAGAGTTGGGTACTGGTACACCAGATACTGCCGAAAAGAATATGAGATATTTATCAATTGGGGAACCATCTATAATGATGAAACTATTATTCCTGGTAGGACTTCTCATGGTGATAGGAATCACCACCTGCGGATGTACTCAACCGACCGCGGTTGTATCTCCCGATAACTCCCCATCTCCATCGGTGGACACGGTCCAGCCTGCCAACACATCTGATGAATCTGCTGGCACGTTGTCAAATGATCATCCAAATAACACCTTTTCATTAGATCCGGGTGTCGTCCTTCTCTCATTTGAGACTGTTGAACCTCAGTTCTTAAAAACTAGTCTGAAATTCGGTAAGAAGATGGAAGAGGGCACCGAAGTCAATACAAGCAGCCCATATTCAGGCAGACTCGTGTTTAATATTCTATGGGCGGGGGATTGGACCTTTAACATCACCAGTACCGGCACCTGGACTGCACAGCTCAGCAGGATGGATACGAACAATCCCCTGACGATTCCCCTGAACCTCTCCGGATCTGGAACCAATGTTTCATCCGCCTTTACCCTGGAGAAAGGTGAGTATATTTTCGAGCGGAAAGAGACCGGAGCGGCCTCGCCACGATATGAACTCATGAATGCGCGTGGTTGGCCCCTCATGGACGCAACCAACTCATATGTGCAGCCAGAATTCGGGTGGTATTCTACTGAAACATTCCGGATCGTTACCATTCCAGAATCAGGAACGTATTTCCTGAGTGTATATGCACGGGAATCAGATCCAAATCCATGGAACGTCTCAATTATTCCCCTACCTCCGGCCCCTCAGAAGGGTCCTGGTCCGGCAATCCGCGGGTAACCAGGATAGGGGATCTCGTTCCTTTTTTACCCCCAGGAGAGATCATGATAATGGGGGTACGGGTATATTCTGATAGAGTGTAACAATTCGGGCATCTGCTAGCGCTCCCTTTCCATTAATAGAATAACCACGCAAAATTTTGGTGAACTCTTCAGAATTGAGAATTCGGCTAAAATATTTTTTATTATGAATATAAACGGCAATTACCGTCAATGGAAAGACCTGAAGAGCTCAAAACCAAATTATTGGAGTACCCTCCCGAGATAATTGCATACATCTATTCAGGTTGCAGATGTCATTGTAGATCGTGCGGGCCTCCATTTTTTGTCCGACATCTCATGACCTTTTTTAGAAAATTAAATCTACAACCATGCTTCCGAATACTTACGCCCCTGCGACCGATTTCCTCAGGCTTTCGCCGGTCGCCGAAGGCTCGGCTCACATCCGTCGTCTTCGGCTCCTCCAGAGGCCGCCGCCGGTCGAATATTCTCTCGCGGGAGGCTCCCGCGACCCTGAAGGGTTAAAGAGGAAGAAGGGTCGAACTCATCCCCTCCTCGTTCCTCGTCGGGTATAAGTCCTCTGTGCTCCGCTCTGGTCGTTCAGTCACCGGACCGTTCCGGCCCGGTTTCTCATATGTCAATCGCATCTGCAAGAATTGCTTCCCTAAGTTCTTCTCGAATTGCCCGTATTGGTACGACATCAACCGGCCTGCCAAATACATCCTCATAGTAGAGTTTCAGACCGGAGAGGTCGAGGAGATCAGCACCGGGAGAAAAATCCACCAGGATATCGATATCGCTATCCTCCCGGGCATCACCACGGACATGGGAACCAAAGAGGGCAAGGTTATCCACGTGATATCGGACTTTCACGACATTCAGCGAGAGATGAAGAGTGGAATAAATGTCCTCCGTTTGTACTGCTGATGTCATCATGTCTCCAGTATAGGTATCCTGCAGCCATCCCGGGCTCTTCAGGATTTCTCCCTGAATATATGAAATGCCCTCTTCATCTATCTTTCCCATCTTCGTTCTGTTACTCCGGTTCAGCTGGATGCCTACAGGTACGTGTACCAGAGGACCGGATTACCCTTCCCGACACCCCATTGCAGAACAAATGTGGCTTCGGTCACGTGAAATGTAAAACCAAATCCGATTTTTAATCATTCGGAGACCCCGATCAATCGTTTACATACTCCCGGCTGATCTATACACGCCGCAGGCCAGCGTTAGAGAACAACGGGGTCTGAATACCAATCGCAGATATAAACTCATACCACTTCCCGCCTTCCAAAACTGTCCTGATACCTCGCCGGAACCGTAATCACCGATGGCTGGGCATGTGCCCACTCCCTGGTAAGTTCATCCGGATTGGAATAAATTTTAATCACAATCGGATCACATCCATCCATCGGATCAAAAGAGATCTCACCACCCATACCAAGTACATCACCGGAAATTTCCAGCAGAGTACAGACCCAGTCGATGCGGTTATTACTCGAATCGATTCTCCGGTAAATTTTTCCCGGATTTCTGCCACAGAGGATAAGATGATCTCGTGCCCTGGTAGCTCCCACGTAAAACAGACGCTTTCGTTCTGCTGCTTCCTTCTCCTTCTGAATGAGTGAAAGTCCCTTGTACACCGGGGTCTCTTCTATCTCGTATTCATGATCCGGATTTGGAATCTTCACGCCCACCAGGGCAGCCTGATCTCCTGCAAGAATCGCTCCTGCCCTGCCTTCCCTGGATGAGGCCATATCAGGCAGCACAACCACCGGAAATTCAAGCCCCTTTGCAGCGTGAACAGTCATAATATTCACTGAAGTCTGGGCAAGTGCATCCAGGGCAGCCTCTCCTTCACGTTCTTCTGCAGTGATAGAACTCGTAAGATCAGAGACCAAATCACTCAGATCATACATCCCTGACTCTGACCGGTTGCGCACGATCCTGATAAGTTTTTCAAGATTTGCGACCTGCTGCTCTCCCATTGGCAGCGCCCCGTACACAGTAAGTATCCCCGATTCCACGAGGATTTTTCGGATTAACCGACTCAGCGGAATCCTTCCGGTATACGAGAGCCAGCCGTCAAGCAGCTTCTCTGCCCGGTGGAGCAGAACGATGGCAGGAACATCAGGATTGCCCGTAATATATCGCTGCAGCCGCCCATAGAGGGTTGTTCCCCTCGGAAGGCCTTTCATCGTTTTTATCGCATGTATCACCGGATCAGAAAGGCCAATGTAGGGAGATCTGAGCGTTCCAAGCAAGGCTGCATCATCATAGGGCCGAAGCAGAAAAGACAGCAGATTGAAGATATCATACATCTCCTGCCGGGAATAAAACCCAACACCCCCATGCACATAAAACGGAGTATCCTGCCGGGAGAGGGCAAGCATATACTGGGTCAGGTACGTCCGCCGCTCCAGGAGAATGGCGATGTCCCCATAGGTCACCGGTCGTTTCCTCCCGGAACTATCAGTGATCCAGGTATCCTGGCAGGATACCATCTGATGGATCATCTCAGCGACCATACCTGCTTCTATCTCTTTGTGATCCGTCAGAGATCCTTTTGCATCTCCTTTTGGTGGGAATAAAATACGAATAGAGCCGTCACATCCCCGACGGGCAGGAGAGAGAGCCAGTGGCTCATACCCAAATTCCCACGGTTTTTCAGCAGATGCAAAGATGGAAGAGAAGAGAAAATTCACAAGCCCGATAACTTCCCTGGAACTTCGAAAACTTACATCCAGGTTGGTAAGTCTTCCTTCACAATCAACAAGAATCCGATTTTGTGCCTCTTTAAACCGGGTCACATCAGCATTTCGAAACAGGTAGATCGACTGTTTCGGATCCCCGACGATGAAGAGGCCACGCTTTCCGGGAACCAACCGGCCGATAATTGCGGTGATGATGTCAAACTGTGCCGGGTCGGTATCCTGGAACTCGTCTACCATGATATACTTGTACCGGGGGCGAAGGTGCTTTTGAACAATATCCTGATTATCAAGAAGGAAATGCTTGCACAGGCGGATAAGATCGGAAAAATCAAGTGCTGATGACTGCTTTTTCGCATCGGTGACAATCTTATGGTACCTTTCGGAAACCACCTGTAAATCAGCATAGAAAGCAAAGGTGGCCTGTGTAAAAGCAGATTCAGGGTCAATCGCCAGTTCAAAATATGGAAGTGCTCGCTCCAAAGCAGCAGTCAGATCCGCCTTTGCATCACGAAACACGGTAAGGTCATTGTCATCCCAATTCTTTTTTGACCCGATCCTGCCCACAGGGCGTACGGCAAGAAAATCACGGGCGGCATCTGCCAGAACTTCAGGGGGCGCTTCGGGGTTTATCCACAGAAGAAACGGAGCCACCTGCTTGAGGTACTTCACCGCAGAATCAGTGGTATTTGTGTAAGTCCGGGATAACCGTATAAGGTCCCTGATGGCCGAAGTATTGACGGGATCGGTAAAGAACCGTTCTGTCTCCGGCTCCCTGAGAGCGTCGAGAAATTCTTTCCAGACTGCTACCATTTTTCCGGGGTTTTCGGCAGTCATGGCAAAGAAGGAAGTATACCGGTCATAGTGCTCATCAATTGCTGACAGCATCTCTGCGAGTCTGAATTTCTCAACCTGGGAGAGAACCCGGATGAGAGAATCCTTCACATCAGCCGGAGATTTTCTAAGAAGCTGTTCAAATGCCTCTTTCTTAACGGTTATGCCCTGTCCCCCATCCAGAATAGCAAAGCCTGGTTCAAGACCTGCCTCGATAGCGAATTCACGCAGGATCTGTGCGCAAAAAGCATGAAAGGTCATGATCGGGGCGATGATAACCTCTTCTGCTGCTTCTTTCATCATCCGGTTAGTAGGATCCTGAGCAAGACGCCGGGTAATCGTAGATCTCACCCGGTCTTTCATCTCAGCAGCAGCCTTATCAGTGAAGGTCAGGGCAAGAATCTCTCCCGGTCTGAGCCCTTCCTGCTCCAGGAGATTTAAATATTTCTCTACCAGGACAAATGTTTTACCTGTTCCTGCCCCTGCAGTGACCACCATGCTTTTGTCATGGAGGGTTATCGCCTCATTTTGTCGCTCTGTTGCTGCCATCAGGCTTTACCTCCTGTAAGTCCGTCATCACTGGCATCACCAGTATCTCTCATCCCCTCCGGATACTGAATCCATTCACCAAGGTGTGATCCCCGGTCAGGCTGGAATCTGCAGATTGTCTTATACGGGCAGAACCAGTCAGGACTACACCCCCTGTCTGCATGGATCGGAAAAATGCCATGATGAATCTGCCTGCTATGACGACAGGCCTGAAACAGTGCATTGTCCATAATATCCTCCCATTTAGATTCAGATCGAGGCATCTTCCCACGGGGAAGACCATTCTTGTATACTGGATTATACAGGCTCATTGCATGGGTTACAGACCGGTGAAGATGGCAGTATGATCCATACACCGGAGTATTCCCGGTAATCTCTGCAAATGCCATGAGATACAGGGGAAGCTGCAGAGCTTTACCAGATGTTATTTCTGTAGTTGAGGGTATTTTTATCCCGGTCTTGTAATCAACCACACCGAACACCCCGGTATCCGTGATATCAATCCGATCGATTTTTCCGCACAGGAGAAGTCCTTTTGGGATATCCTCAAGAGTCCAGGGAAGATCCGCTTTTTCATCCAGCCTTCGTATGGCGATGGCAGTAAGGTCTACCGGATCGTTGACAGAGGCAGGATCATCATTCTCCTCGTGTACTGCTCCGAATGAGAACTCAAAATGTTTTGGAACAAATTGCATGGGTTCTTCCCCTTCTTCGTCTGGTGCAAGACGGGCAATCTCCGCTGCAACATACTTCTCAAACACTCCGGCTCCATATCGTTCACCCCCCATCAGTTGTCTTCGCTTTGCCAGCCAGACCGGAGTTTCATAGGATACCGTGTCCAATTCCTCGCAGGCAATCTCAAGGATGGAAGATACTGCATCATGATACTTCTCCGGTCTGAGCGGGAACCCTCCCATATCGTGTATTCTGCGTTTAAATCTGCAGACAACCGAATGGATGAGTCTTCCTTTTGCATCCGGAGAAATATCAATTCCCAGCATCGGGAGCGGTTTTATATGCAGAATATGTTCGAGATAAAACCGATATGGACACCGGCCATAGCTCTCTATCAGACTTGCTGACCAGAGATATGAGGGACCAAACCGCTCTTCCATCTCTTTCCTTATACCTGGCCCGTCTCCGATAATGCCATCATATTCTGACCGGTTAAGTCTGAACCGGAAATTTCGTTCAATACCTATCCGGGATACGATGTCTGAAACACGTTCATTGTCAGGAAAAAACGAAAGCGCTTCATCCCAACGGGAAAGAGACATCAGGGTTCCTGAATAATATGCATTTTCAGAATCAGAAAACAGGTCAGGCTCAGGGAGTGAAGTCTCCTCTCCCCATACAGGGAAAGAGCCCGCCTGTTTAAACGGCCCGAGGAATGAGGAGCAGAGAGCGGTTCGTTCATCCCGGTGCTCAAATGAACTCAGGTATACATGTTCTCTCCCAGCCAGACATGCAGAAATAAAACGGTATCGTTCCTTTCTCAGGTATGCATGCAGATCATCCCCGATTTTTCCAGATTCACTCCCGTTCACAAACGGAAGACGGTAAGTCAGACGTGGTATCAGCCCTTCATTGAGCGATGCAAGAAAGACGTAGGGAACCTGCATCTGTTCGATATCACTAATTCCGGTAACGAAAACACCATTGTGATATTCGGTGCTGATCTTTTTATCCATCAGGAGCAGCCGCAACCTCGAAAGAAACTCCGGGAATGAAAGGATCTCATTCTCTCTTTCCGGCTGTTGCCCAAGAACTGTTAGAACCTGATCAAAACTCTCAAGTGCGATCAGTTCCTCTTCAGAAAGTTCAATTCCCCATTCGTATTTATTTGTATATCCTGGAACAGGGGATCCGATATTCTGCAGAATGCTCCGAAAAACCTGGCAGTGATCGGGAACCGTATTTCGTGCCAGAAGATTGCGCAGAAGTTGTATCAGGCTCAGTATTCCTTCTAGAGTCAGGAGGATCGTTTCACGGGGCAGGGGTCTTTTTGGGATATATACCGTGGATCCTTTTCTCTCACCATCTTCGGCCTTTTCAGATTCATTTTCACCGGAGATATATCCGATTATCTGCTCAAATCGTCCCTCCCAATCTATATATCCTCCGGTAATTCCATAGCTGCGACAGATGAGATCCATGGACTCATAGTCAAGTCGCTTACCGGAATGATCTGATCCCTTTTTTTGCATGAAAATTTCGTTTTCATCTGTCCCGCCTGGAGCCCTTAATAGGCCTCCAATGGAATTTTCCGCCGTAGGTATCCAGGTGTAGTTCAGGTAAGGACTGCGAACCAGTCGGATAAGTTCCTCGTACCTGAATCCTTTCTCCACGCATTCCCCAAGAAGCAGAAAAAAGGAAACCAGGGGCGATGCAGAGATGTGAGAAGCGGCGCTGCAGTGATAGGGAATATGGTAATCATCAAATACATCTGCAAGATACACCAGGGAATTGTCAGGATCGGGAAAAACCACTGCAAAATCTTCCCAAGGGATATTCTGTTTTCTTAGACGAAGAATCTCTTTTGCAATGCCGGATAGTTCTGAAACCGGGTCTTTCCATTCGGTAAGGGAGAAGGTATCTCTCAATATCACGGCCGATTTTTCCGCAAACGTGTCAGTAAAAAGTGATGTTACTGCCTTATCCCTCTCTGATGCAGGGATTGTAACAGATATATATTTTCTCCCCGGATATACCCATGAGGCATCACCGCCAAAAATACCGAAATCTTCCCCAGTTAAGGCAGCATATACTATATCGGGGATTACTCCTGCACATGTCTGAATCAGACGCTTTTCAAGAGGTGCCGGACTATATTGACCAAGCCAGTATACATGGGTGAAGAGAGGAAGTATCTCACCGGGAGATTTTCTCTTCAGGTTTTCAATGACCCATTGAATCAGTGTATCGCTGGTAACATATGAAAGCCGTTTAAGCCTGCGATAAAAAGCGGTGTAGATTACTCCGATTTGCTCACTTTTCCGGGTCTGAAGGTTCTCGAGAC